>Ga0209930_1001031_pt1 | contig 50118 bp, 42 predicted proteins | sample ThiBiot_500_biof_2_FD_183948 | JGI IMG/M metagenome (GOLD analysis project Ga0209930, IMG submission 183948) | Wastewater bioreactor microbial communities from Cape Town, South Africa - Thiocy_cont_500_biof (SPAdes) | ecosystem: Engineered > Bioreactor > Thiocyanate-remediating >...
ATGGTCGAGGGTGGTTGATTCCGCAGTCAAAAGGCCCCGCCGCGTCCGAGGACGGCTGGGATCGTTCTCAGGAGGATGTGCCAGTCCAGCCAGACCGAACGGTTGTCGATATAGAAATCGTCAATCTGGCATTGCAGGTCGAGCTCGGCGTTGCTGCGTTCCGACACTTGCCAGAGACCGGTCAGTCCCGGCATGACGGTGTGACGCTTGTCGCGGAACTCGCTGCTCATGGCGGCCAGGTGATAGTCGGGGAAGGGGCGGGGGCCGACGATGCTCATCTCGCCGATGATGACATTCCAGAGCTGAGGGAGTTCGTCGCAACTCGACGCCCGCAGCGCCCGGCCGACGAGCGGCAGGATGCGCGGATCGTGCTTGAGCTTGAAGTGCGCCTGCCATTCGGCGCGCATCTCCGGACGAGCCGCAAACAGCGCCTCCAGCCGAAATTCCGCGTCGCGGTACATGGTCCTGAGCTTCAGGACTTCGATCGGCGAGCCGCCGAGACCCTCCCGCCTCTGACGGAAGAAGACCGGTCCGGGGTCGACGGCGTAGATGGCGGCCGCGGCGATCGCGACAAGCGGTGCTGCCAACATCGCGGCGGGAAGGGCGATCGCGAGGTCGAGCAGCCTCCGACCCATGCCGGCAGCCGTGCTGCTCCTTCCCCGCGCGAGAACGAGGCCGATGGTGCCGCCGACGTCGGACGGCTGGACTCCCGAGATTTTCAGGCTCGGCGCGTCGGCCAGCAGGACGATCTCGGCGAAGCTGTCACGCAGCTCCGATACCTGATGGAGCGAGAGACAGATCGGGGAGGTCAGGCAAGCCAACCGGGCTACCCCATGCCGAGACTGCCTGTCGCCGGAAATGTCGGCAACGATCCCCAGCTGCCAGTGACGGCGGAAGTAACCGGCGATCTCCTCGGCCTGATCAGTCGGGCCGAACAGGGCCACGCGCTCGCCCCAGAGGCCGAGCGCACGGGCCGTCCGGCGCGCCAGATGCTGGGTGGCGGGTTGAATGCACAGCATGAGCGCGAGGAAGAGCAAGACGGGAACGATCGTCGATGTCGCGCCGAAGAACACAAGCGGCGGCATGACCGCGAGCCCCGTCCGGACCGAGCCGACCGCGCGACGTCGGATCTGCTCGTGATCATAGATGCCGTAGCCTGGATAGAGGCCCGCGAAGGCGAACTGCGCCAGCGCCAGAACCGCCGCAAACGCCAAGAAGGCCGGCGCTTGCGTGGCGGTTGGCGGAATCGCACCCAAGGCCCACAGCGCGATGGCCGCGATCAGCATCGCAAGACCATCGCCCGCCAGAAGGGCGAGCGCAGCGGCGGGCCGACGCAGGGTGGCCCTGCCGAGCGGCTTTCCGCGCATGTTGGCCGCGTCGGCTGACGTCCGCGGGTGACCGGCAGGCGGCGCGGAAGCCTCCTCGCGGAGGGCGACGGGCGGCTCAGTCGCGTCCGAGGCCGGCAGATCGACCCTGGGAAGGCTGTCAAGGGAGGCGGTCGTTATTGACATAGCGTCCTCACGTCCCGAACTCGCCGGAGGCGGGGCCACTCGGCACGCCGAAAGCTCCGCCCGACCTTGTTGGGTCGGCGCCGTCACGCGGCGCCTCGGTGCGGCGCATGGAGCGTGGTGTCTCGCTGATCGGGAACTGACGGAGATTGAGGCGCTGCAGGGCTGTCAGCGCCATGAATCGGGGGATCACCATCGCGTAGCGCCGCGCCAGGCGGCGCGGCTCCATCAAAAGGCGAAAGGCCCATTCGAAGCCGCTGCGCTGGATGAAGCGCGGAGCCTGCCGCTTGATGCCGGCGTGAAAATCGAAGGCTGCGCCGACGCCGATCAGCAAGGGCGCATGCAGACGGGCGCGCATGCCGCCCATCCATTGTTCTTGCCTGGGCGTGCTCAGCCCGACCCAGACGATATCTGCCTCCGCCTCGTTGATGCGCCGCGCGACGGCTATCTCCTCGTCGACGGTCAACGGGCGAAAGGGCGGGGCGAAGGCGCCTGCAATCTGAGCTCGCGGGAAACGAGCCGTGAGCCGGGCCGTCAGAGCATCGATCGTCGGCTGTGTCGCGCCGTAGAGATAGTGCCTGAGGCCACGGCCTTCGCCAGCGGCGAAGACCGAGAGCATCAGGTCCGGTCCGTAGACGCGGCCAACCGAGGTATATCCGTCGTGGCGAGCGAGCCAGACTAGAGGCATCCCATCGGGAGTCACCATGAATGCCTGGTTGTGAATGGCCCTGAGATCGGCGTCGTCCTGGCAGCGGATCACGCCGTGGGCATCACGGACGCAGACATAGCCCGCCCGCCGCTGATCGACCGCGGCAATGATCCGCGCTGTCGCGCTCTGGAGATTGACCGCGGAGATCCGAACGCCGAGCACGTTCGAAGACATGGTTTCGTCGCCGCTCGCATCGGCCAGTTCGCGACGATCTGCAGCGCTGAGAGGGCGCATAGGCTGCGTCTCCATGCCTAAGGGACGGGCCAGCATCGGCCGGCACCAGCAGCATATTTTCCGCAGCGCGGCGTCCCTATTCGCACTTCCGGCTAGAGCGCGTAGGCAAATTGCTCTTCCAGCTGCGCCCGTTGCAGGGGCTGGCGGGAGCGCACTATCCCTTTTGGGGAGTTCCGGTTCAAAAGCGTGGTTTGACCCGCGTTCCGGGCAGGAGAATCGTCAGGTCACGGGCCGCGGCGCTATCGCGGTTCATGGGCCCGGGAGGACGATATGCTCAATCACTTGACGGACATCGGACGTCCGGATCGCAGCTCTGCGATCATTCGACAGGAACTCGCCGCCAACGGCTTCGTCGTCGTCAGGAATGTCCTGACCGCCGACCAGGTCGCCACGCTGCGCCGCGCCGTGAAGCGGCACCTGAAGTCGGCTGGCTGGTACAATTACGGCGGCAAGTTCCAGGTTCAGGCGATGCACGCCGTTCCCGATGTCGGGAAGATCATGACATCGGACCGGGTGCTCGATCTGCTTCAGGGCATCACGGAGCCGCATGACGTCATGCTGACCGGCGAGTGCGATGTCATGATGAACACGACGTCGACCTGGCACAAGGACATCACTCATCATCCGCTCGCGGCCGAGAGGCGTGTCTTCGAGGACGAGACGTTCCGTGTCTACAAAATCGCCTTCTACCTTCAGGACCAGGATGAGCATTCAAGAGCCACGCTGAAGGTTCGGCCTCGCTCGCACAAGATGGAGAACGGCACCGACCTGCCGGCGAAGCCGGCAGCCGTCCAGGCCGGTGATGCCGTGGTGTTCGACATCCGGATCGATCATGTCGGGCAGTTTCCCTCGTTGTCAGACAAGCTTATCCGTCGCGGCTTCGAGAAGATCGCGCCGCGATTGCATGTCGATCCCCAGAAGGCGTTCTCGAAAGCGAGGGCGCTGCTGCGCTGGTCCCATCCCCATGGCCCGGATCGCATGGCGATCTTCGTCACATTCGGACCGTCGCATGAGTGGACACGCGCCTATGCGAGCGCCTGCGACGAGGTGCATGCGCCGGTCGCGGCCTCAATGAGCCCGGATGTGCTGGCGCATCTGGCTTCGCGCGGCATGTCGGTTCTGAGATCCGACGCTGGTTGATCGTCGGCGTCGGCGCGCGCAACCCCGGGTCCAGTCTTGCCACGCCGCGCGGAGAAAGCGGCTTAGCGCGGGCCGCCGAAGAGCCGGAAACGCCGCTCTGCCGGCCCGACGCTTCCCACATCCATGCCGGTGGCCTGCAAGTCCTGAAGGCTTCCGTAACGCCTGGACCTCATGACCTCGGGACGGAGGTCGAAGCTGCGCGGGCCCAGCCCGCCGCAATAGCGGTTGTCAGCGAAGCTCACATAGCCGGGGCCGTTCCCCGGCTGATAGACCGAGGCGACGAGGGTCGTCTTGCCGTCAAGCGAGACGGTATTTCCCTCGATGCGGTTCGGCTTCGCCCAGTCGGGTTTCCAGCCGCGCCCGGTCCCGTCGTCGACCCGAAAGGCGGCGCCCGAGCCGCCGGAAACAACATTGCCGGTCACGGTGTTGTTCCAGCCGCCATTGATGCCGATGGCCGAGACGTTGTCGATCAGGGTATTGTTCTCGATGGCGATCCCGCTGGCCTTCCCGTCTGTGTAGATCGCCCAACTGATGGGCGTCGGCCATTCCTCGACATTCTCGTAGTCCGTCGGCCAGAAACTCCCGTCGGGGCGGTTCATCAACTGGCGGGTGCCGATGATCCGGTTCGAGCGTATCGCGCTCTGCTGCAGGTCGGCCTGCATACCCATCATCTTGATCGCGCCGCCGTCGGCAGTCATCCGGTTCGCGTTCCGCACCTCGTTGCCGGTGATCATCGCCCGGTGGACGGCGTCCTGCGGCCCCCAGATCGAGCCGCCGAGAATCCCGAACTGCGCCGCGTTCTCGATGAGATTGTCCTCGATCGAGACGTCGTCGGCCGCCTGGAAGACGATGCCGGCGCTCTCGAAATAGACCTCCCCGATGTCGTGCAGGTGGTTCGAAACGATGCGTGCGCCGTCAGAGCGGCCGAAGCTGCCATAGGCCGTGCCGACATAGATCCCGTTGCCGGCCACCGGGCCGATCTCGTTGCCGGCGATCACGACGTCGCGGCTTTCCGAAACGTGGATTCCGACGCCCACATTCTCGATGATGTTGTCGAGCAGGCGGACATGATCGGAGCGTTCGATCCGGATTGCGCCGCCGCCTCGCGTGTCCGTCCCGAACTTGCCCGTTCCGATCGGTGACCCATGACGAAGAGCGAGGCCTGAGATCACCATCCCCTCCGCGCCGTCGATATGGATCAATGTCGGCAGGAGTCCCGCGACGATCCGCGCCTTATCGGGAGGCCGGTCCGTCGGGACGAGCCAGATGCGGCCCTCGAGGCGATCGGGCCACCACTCTCCGGGCGCATCCTGGAACGCCTGCAGGCCGGAGAGATAGTAGCGGCTTCCTTCGGCCGTAAAGAAATAGGCCGTCCCCTTCGTATGGATTGTCCGCGCTGATCGGTCGATGGCCGTCACCGGCAGGGTGTCGTTTCCCCACTGGCTGCCGGGCTCGAAGCCTCCCATGATGGTCGCGACCAGACCATCGATCGTCTCGAGTTCGGGGACATCGCCAACGCGATAGCGGAACTGCGTATTCGCCTGCCAGGGATCGGTGCCCGGCGGGAGCGCATCGGCAAAGAGCCATCCCTCCCTCGGGTCGCTGCTGGAGGGCTTGTCCGGGAAGCGGGCGAGCGGCTGCGGCGTATCGTCGATGAACACTGCCGCGACGTCCGCGCCTGCGGGGAGCGGCGCCGACCAGCGTCCGTCGGCCTCGGGGCGCCAGTCCCGCAACAGGAGGCCGCCATGCAGCACCGGGATCGAGCCGGCCTCGCCCTGGATCTCGAGGCCCGCGTCGCGGCTGTCGAAGGTGACCGGCCCGGCGAGGAAATAGTCGCCGCCCGCCAGGATGATCCGACCCGGCGAGCCTCCGGCGCGCACCGCGTCCCGCGCCGCCTCGATCGTTTTCAGGGGACCGTCCGCACCGTCGTCAGTGGGCAGGCGTTTTCGTCCGCTCCAGCGATCATCGCCTTGGGGCGAGACATAGACGACGTTGGCGGCGGATGATGGATCGCCGAGACCTTGGGTCGACGGTGGCGTCGGAGCGGCCGCGACGGGGACGATGCCGCAAACCGTTGCGGCGGACGTCGGCTCCGCTGCCGCATCCGGGGCCGCATCCGGGGCGTTGACCTGCGCCGCGGCGCCAGCGGGCAGGCTCGAGCCGCATGCAATGACGAGGAGCAGGACCGACAGCGGGGGCGGCCTCATGCGATGAACTGCCCGGGCGCCTCGGACCGGACCCGCTGCGCCGGATGCTGCGGTCCGGCCAGGCCGGCCTGATTTGACCGATAGGCCGGGGTGTGCAGCGAGCACATGATGATGGCGGCCATGAAGACCGTGAACATGCCGTCGTTCTGCACCAGCAGCATGCTCTCCGTCAGGTTCATCACGAGAACCATCACCATCACCACATTCGTCCAAAGCCAGCCTTCGGAGGGCGACCCGCAATGGAGCGCGGCCCCGGCGCGAAACGCGCGGAGCATCACGAGCGCGAAGATCGCCAGCCCGCCAAGACCGAAGCTCAGGAGAATCTCGCGAAAACCGTTGTGAGAATGCGGCGCCATCCAGCCGATATTCGACCAGATCGTCCAGGCCCGACTGTTGGCCTCGGTCCAGAAGGCCTGATAGCCGAAACCGGTCATCAGGTTCTGCGAGATCTGTTCATCGACGAGAGCCCAGAGCGGAACGCGCCCCGTCAAGGTCGCATCCTTGCCGATCGCCTCGAGGAAGGGGACAAGATAGGCAGATAATGCGACGAGGAGCACCGTGCCGAACTCGAGCACCAGGAGCACGAAGGCGACGCGCGTAAGCCCCCCGAGCCGGGGGAGCATCGAATAGACCCAGATCGCGAAGAAGGCCGTCGTTGTTGCAAGGATCGCCGTCATCGAGGTCGAGCCGGCCAGCCCAGCCAGCCCGGCCAGCAGCAGCGCCACCGTCGTGCGAGGATAGTCTGCCTCCCCGTCGAGCAGAACGATGGACGCCGTGATGACGGTCACGCTGGCGTACCAGCCGAGGCTGTTCTTGTGAAGGAAGATGCCGCGCAGGGTCCCGTCCGTCGGCATCCGTGCAAGCCGCGGCGAAACCCCGATCGCGAGCAGGCTGGCAACCACGCAGACACCGGATGTCAGCATCACGAGAAGCAGCAACTGTCGCGGGCTGAAGCGGATCGCCAGCACATAGGCGAGCAGAACGGTGAAGATGAGCCCTATGGCGCGCCGCAGCGACGTGGACGGTGCGACGGACCAGAGTATGGAGACGAGCGGCATCGCCAGCAGCAGAAGGAGATGGAGATTGCGCCGCAATGCTATGGCGAACTGATGCCGGTGCCTCACCAGCATGACGATCGTATAGGCATAGACTGGCAGCGTCAGGAGGCGCAGCCGCGATTTGGCGACATCCGACAGGGCGCCGTCGGCCTCCGACATGAGCAGGGGAAAGATGGCCCCGGTCTGCAGAAAGAGCGACAGTGCGGCCCCCCACCACTCGATCGCACGCCAGCTACAACGAAATCCGGGCCGCGTGGACACGGTCATGGCTTCCCCGAAAACAACGGTCGGACGACGCTTTGCTCAAAGTCTCAGGACAGAGGCTTTGTCATCGCGCCATGCGATGTGGCGCTATGATCATCGCGCTGCCATGCCCGGCGGAAAACAGCTCGAAACGGCTTCCGGTCGTCCGCCAGAAGGATGAGATCCTGTCCTGAAGTATAAGCTCCATTCCGGCGCGAACATCACCTTGGGTGGAGGGCTGCTGCATTTGGAATGCGCGATGATCCATCTGCCCAATTCCTGTCCAATGGGCTCGGGTCTAGTCTGTTCGCGACTTAACGAATGGGCCGTGGCCTTTGTCCGGTTGCCGGCGCCGCCTCATGACTGGCGGAGGTCTTGGCCCGCATTCGGCGTCTGTCCAGCATCGGGATGATGATGATCGCGAAGCCGCTCGCAGCTGTCACGCGCCTCACCGGCCTCTGGTTTCCGGCGGGAGCCGTCGCCGTACTTCTCCTGATTTCGGCGACAACGGTGCGCGCCGCCTCGTCGATCGAGCCTGGTGACACTGTGCGCGTGACGATTGCGGAAACACCGCGACTCGACGGCGAGCGCAAGGTCGATGCGGATGGAACGATCGCTCTGCCGCAGGTCGGCAGCATTGCATTGGCGGGTCTCGGCATCGACGAGGCGCGGCAGCGGATTGAACGGATGCTCGTTCAGAAGGGCATCCTCAAGGCCCCGACCGTTCTTGTCGAAATCGCGCGCTATCGGCCCATCTATGTCGGCGGCCGTGTCGCCCGCCCGGGGGCGATCGAATTCGAGCCGGGGCTGACGGTACGCCACGCCCTCATCCTCGCCGGAGGCATGGGGAGGCCGGCGGCAAATGCCGACTCCGTCAATGTTCCAGAGCTGCGGGCGCGCTGGCAGGTCGCATCCTTCCAGCTTCTCCAGATCAACAGCAGCATCGCGCGGCTCGATGACGAACTCAGCCGCACGCGGCAAACGCCCGTCGAGTCGAAGACGAGCATCAGGCCTGATCTCGGCGCCGTCGAGAAGATCGACCAGGGGATTCTCGTCGATCGCCTGGCGACCTGGACCGAGAGCCAGGCGCATCTCAAGGACCAGATGGCTCTTTATGACTTCGAGATCGATGTTCTCGCCCAGCAGGCAGAGTTGCAGGAGAACGAGCAGAGGCTCGCCACGGAGCAGGTCGCGCGCGCGCACCGTTTGGTCGAGCGCGAATTGATGCCCTTGACCCGCCTGGAGGAACTTCAGGCGGTTCTGTCGAATGCGTCGGAGGACGTGCTCGAGAATCGCGCCGTGACGGCGCGTGCCAAGCAGGGGCGGTCGGATGTCGCGTACGAGATCGCCTCGGCGGACATGAAGTGGCGGCTGGATATCCAGAACCAGTTGCGCGGCCTCCTCGTCGAGCGCGAGCGGACGAAGGCGGAGATCGAGGCGCTCGGCGCGCAGATCGTCGAGGCGGGCGTCACGCTGTCGGAAGCGGATGCGCTCCAGATGCGACCCGCGGTGACGATCTACCGGACGGTGGATGGGCAGGAAACGGCGATATCGGCCGGAATGAGCACGGAACTTCGGGCCGGAGATATCCTCGACGTCTCCTTCGGCAAGGGGACCGGGTGATGGCACGGCCGACCTTCAGCGTCATCATCAACAATTTCAACTATGGCCGGTTCGTCGGCGAGGCGGTGGCCTCGGCGCTCGCCCAGACCGAGACCGACCGCGAGATCATCGTTGTCGACGATGGATCGACCGACGAATCGCGTGATGTCCTCCGCCGGTTCGACAGCCAAATCCGCTTGATCCTGCGCAGCAATGGCGGCCAGGCGGCAGCGCTCAACGAAGGTGTCCGTGCGAGCCGCGGCACCGTTCTCTGCTTCCTCGATGCCGATGATGGCTGGCACCCGCAGAAGCTCGCCTCGATTGCAGCAGCGTTCCGGGCCAAGTCCCGGACCGGGCTCGTCTATCACCGGCTGCAGCCGATGCGGGACGGGAAGCCCGCGCTGCGACCAGTCCCACGCACGCTGTGCTCTGGCGATCTGTCCCGGCGACTCGCGCGATCGGCAGGCTGGTGGCCATTCCCCATGACCTCGGCCATCTCCGTCCGCCGCGCGACGTGGGACCTGGCTGGTGACATCCCTGAGAGCTTCCGTCTCTCGGCAGATGCCTGGCTGACGGGCGCCTATCCCTTTGTCTGCGATGTCGCCGGCCTGCAGGCGAGCCTCGGCTTCTACAGGCTGCATCGCAATGGCTGGTATCGGGACAGCGACGACGCCGCGATGCTGCGCCGGCGGACGCGGCACTGGGAGGCCAGTGTGGAAGCCGTCAACGGGTTCCTGGCCGGCCGGCATTCTCCCTACCGGCTCAATCTCTCAGATCACCTCCCGCACCGGCTGGCGATGGCGCAGCTCGACGGTATCGATATGGGCGGTCAGCTCAGCCTGCTGCGGGATGGCCTTTCGTTTGCCGGCGAACCAAATGCGCTGCGGCGCCTGCGCGACGCTTTGCGCGCCGTCTGGCGGCTTCACCATGCGAATGCCCGTCCCGCCACGCCGAGGGCAGCCGAATGAAGGTGATGATGCTGGTTTCCGAACTCGAGGACTACACGATCTCGTTCGTGAACGGGGTGGCCCAGCATGTTCCCGTCCTGCTCGGCGTGCCCCGGCGCCGCTATGGCTCTCTTGCCGCCTGGTTCGATCCGGCCGTCGACTTGAGGCTTCTCGACTGGCCGCGCCATCGGTCGGCGCAGAATCCCCGATTTTTGTTCGAGCTCACCCGTCTCGTCAGGCGGGAGGCGCCGTCGGTCATTCATTTGCTCAGCAATTCCACGCTGTGGCTCAATCTGGCCGCGCCCTTCTGGCGGCCTGCTCCCCTCGTGACGACCGTCCACGATGTCGAACTCCATCCTGGTGACAGGGACAGCCGTGTCGTACCCCGATGGGCGACGGACCTGATGGCGCGGCAGTCGGATCATCTCGTCGTCCATGGCCAAACCCTGCACAGCCTGGCGGTGGCGCGCTACGCGAAGTCGCGGGACCACGTCCATGTGCTCTCGCACCCGGCCATTCAGCGCTATGCGGACCTCGCCAGGCGCGAGGGCATGAGACGCCGCGCCGAGGACGGGTCCTTCCGCGTTCTGATGTTCGGGCGGATCTTCGCCTACAAGGGTCTCCAGACCCTCATCGGGGCTGAAGCGCTGCTCAAGCGCCGGCTGCCGGAGTTGAGGGTGATCATCGCCGGTCGCGGCGATGATCCGAATGAGTTCAGGCCGCTCATGGGCGAGCCTGTCCGCTACGATATTCGTAACCGGTTCATCGAGGATACCGAGGTCGCGCAATTGTTCCTGGACGCGGACCTCGTCGTCCTGCCCTACACAGAGGCGTCGCAGAGCGGTGTTCTCAACCTCGCGGCAGCGTTCGGCGTCCCCGTCGTCGTGACGGATGTCGGCGAACTGGCATCGACCGTGGGCCCCAACGGTCTCGGTCTCGTCGTGCCGGCCGGCAATCCGGAGGATCTCTCGGAAGCCATCCTTGCACTGAGCAGGGATGCCGGCCTCCGAGCCAGGCTTGGCGCCAACGCGCTCGCCTGGGCGCACGGCCCGAATGCTCCCGGTGCCGTGGGCGAGACGGCCGCCGCTCTCTATCGAAAGGTCGTGCGGTCATGCGTGCCGAACTAGACCAGGCAGAACGGCTGTCTCGCGGCCGCGAGGCCGCGAGCCGCGCGCAGGTGTCATCCGCGTCGGTCGCGGTCCGCCACTATGTGGCCGGCGGACGGGAGCATGGGGGCGGCATCGGGCGTCTCGCCGGCTACATCGTCGATGCCGCGGCGGCGTCCGGCGTCCGGCATGCCGTAACCGACACACGGGGCCGCCGGTGGTCCGCTCCCGTTTCGGCAGCGCAGCTTTTGCTGGCGATGATCAGAATGACATTGGACCGCGTGCAAGCGCCTGCGCTCATCCATCACATCCATGTCGCGGGCCGCGGCAGCACGCGTCGCAAGCTGCTGCTCGCAGCTGCCGCCCGCGCCCTCGGCTGCCGCCACATCGTCCATCTGCATGACTACGACTACGCGGCCGACTATGAGTCCCGCAGGCCTGGCATGCAGGCCGCAGTCCGACGCATGTTCCAGCGGGCCGACCGTGTGATCGCGCTCGGCATGCGCGATCAGGCGACGCTGACCGGCGCGCTCGGCGTGAACCCGGATCGGCTGACCATTCTTCATAACTGCGTCCCCGATCCCGGCGAGACAGTTCGCGTCCGCGCGGCGCGGCCGCTGATCCTCTTCCTTGGAAGACTCGGCACGCGAAAGGGCGTGCCGGAGCTGCTTCAGGCCCTCGCGGATCCCGTCATGGCGCCGCTTTCGTGGCAGGCCGTCATGGCCGGCGACGGGCCGGTCGACGAATACCGCCAGCGCGCGGCGGCCTTCGGCCTTGGCGATCGCACCCGCTTTCCCGGCTGGCTCGGACCGGAGCCGACGCGCGCGCTGTGCCGGGAAGCGGCGATCCTGGTGCTGCCCTCGCACGCCGAAGGGCTGGCAATGGCCGTCGTGGAGGGCATGGCGCATGGGCTCGCGGTCGTCACGACGCGCGTCGGGGCGCATGAAGAGGTCATCAACGACGGCGAGACGGGGTTGTTTGTCCCGGTCGGTGATCCGCGAACGCTCGCAGAGACATTGGCGCGCCTCGTGACCGACGAGGCCCTGCGGCTGCGTCTCGGCGAGGCGGCCAGGCGACGATACCTCGCCGATTTCAGCATCCAGGCCTATCTCTCATCGCTGGAGCGCATCTATGAAACCGTCAAGCGTCAATAGGGCCGGCGGGGTCCGGCTCGCTCCGGTCACGATCCCTGTCCATGACAGCGATGGCTTCCAGCGCAGCCGTTTCGCGGCGCCGCCGCCGATCATGGCGCGCCCCGACGAGTTTGACCTGTCGTCGGGCTTCCGTCTCCTGCGCCGGCGCTTCTGGCTCATCGCGATCCTTACGGCGGTGCTGACGACTGCGCTGGTTCCGTTGATCCTGGCGATGCGGCCGTCCTATCACGCGGAGGCCCGGGTGATGATCAGAAGCTCGCCCGCGACCGCCCTCGATCTCAGCGAGAAGAGCGATACGCCGCCCGACATCGCTTCCGAGATGGAGCGCATGCTGTCGCGGGCAAGCACGGATCGCGTGGTCCGCGAACTCGGGATTGCGGATCGACAGGAATTCAATCCGACGCTCCGGGACGAGAGGATCGTCGATCAGGTCCGCAATCTCATCAGAGGCCTTATCGACCGAGGCACGCGCCGCTCACAGCCCGCCGGCGAAGGCGACGTCATGGAAGCCGTCGTCCAGAGCTACTACCGCGCGCTGGGGCTGCGGCGCGACGGCTTGTCGAACGTCGTCCAGATCGGCTTCGATTCAGAGGATCCGGTTCTCGCCGCATCGGTTCCGGCCAAGCTACTGGAGGTCTATGTCGACGAGCGGGGGGCGATCGAGCGGCGGCGTTTCGAACAGATCGGAAACTTCATCCAGTCACGCATCGCTGAACAGCGGTTGCGGGCTGACGAGGCGCGGGAGGCCGTCCGCCATTATCGTGAAACCGTGGGGCCGGTCTCGAACGAAGCTCAGGCAGCCCAATTCAAGGCGGTCGAGGACCTCTCCGCGCGCCTCAAGCAACTCGCGACCGATCGCGAACAGATCAGCGGGATGATTGTCGATCTGACGTCGCCGGAACTCGATACGGCGCTCGCCAAGATCGACCTTCCCGAGCCTCTGGCGACGACTTTTCGCGAGGTCGGGGCGCAGGCGCGGACCCTGGAGCAGATGCTCCAGGTCTACGGCGACAATGCGGACGAGGTGGTCGAGATCCGCTCCAAGCTCGTCGCGACCCGGTCGGTCCTCAGCGCGGAGGTCGATCATCACATCCAGCTGCTACGAGCCAGATTGGATACCCTCGACAGCGAGAGGCGATCCGTGGCCGAGGAACTGTCCGTCGCTCAAGACAGGCTGACGCGCTCCGCCCAGGCGCAGACGGAACTCGAGGGCCTTCTGGCGCGGGCGGAGGCGGAGCAGGCCGCCCTGGACGCGATCGAGCAGCAGCGCCGATCACTGGCAGATCGTTCTGCGATGCCGGTGTCCGATGTGATCGAGGTGCTCTCGCCGGCGGGCATCCCGCTTGCCCCGCAAGGGCGGGGCCGGCTCTTCTATCTGGTCGCTGCGCTCGGCGCCGCGTTCGCCGTGTCTCTGACCATCGCGTTCCTGCGCGAGATGCTCGACGGGAGCGTGCGCAGCCAGGATCAGCTTGCCGCCGCCCCGGGTCTCGTCCCCGCGGGGCTCCTGCCGTCCATGCCCCGTGGTCGGCGTCAGGGGCGGTCGTCACCCGCCCTTCGTGGCGTCTTCGGCGAATCGATCAGGGCCATTCTCGTCTCGCTCTGGCAGGCGAATGGCGGCGAGTTCCCGCAGAGCATCCTCGTGACATCGTCGCTCGACCATGAGGGCAAGTCCTTCGTGGCAAGAGCGCTGGCGCTCGAACTCGTCGCAGCCGGCAAGTCCGTGCTCCTGGTCGATGGCGACCTGACGCGCGGGGATCTCGGCGCAGAGTTCGCAGCCGGTTCGAGGCCCGGCCTCAATGACCTCTTGTCTCGCCGCGCCGAATTGTCCGATGTCATCCATCACGACGAGGCGACCGGGCTCGACGTCATCCCGCGCGGGGGCCAGCCCGTGCCGCGGAGACAGCATTTGCCTGACCTCGAAGCGGTGCTTCGCTTTGCGCGCGGCAGGGGACAACTCGTCATCATCGACAGCGCTCCGGTGCTCGCATCGACGGACAGCATCTTCCTGGCGCAGCAGGTCGAGCGCACTGTCGTGGTGATCCGCTGGGGGCGAACGTCGATGCGGACCGTTGAGGTCGCCGCATCGCGCCTCGGCGAGGCCAGCCGCTACCCGGCGCTGACAGTGCTGAACATGGTCAATCCCCGCCGCTATCGCCTCTACGGCTTCAGGGATGCTGCGATCTTCTCCCATTCGCTTGCCAAGTACCATCCGGCATAGACATTCTCGGCAGGGTAGAGAGCGATCTATTCGTCCTCACCGTTGGCGGATGACAGGCGGACGGCGATCTCGGTTCTGTTCTTCGCGTTTATCTCGCGCATGATGTTGCGCACGTGAACCTTGACCGTGCTTTCACGCATATTGAGTTCATGGGCGATCGTCTTGTTGCTCTTCCCTTGCCGAAGCAAGGCGATCACAGCCTGCTGCCTGGCCGTAAACCGCGACAGGCGTGACGGCTTGCTCTTCCGCAGGGCCGTGCGGCGATAGTCCGAGAGGCTGTTGGCAGGGACGAAGGTACCACCCGCCGCGACCAGACGGACCGCCTCGAGGGCCACGTCCATGCCAATGCTGCTGGGAATATAGGCCTTGGCGCCCAGATCGAGCGCCTGGAGAATGGTTTCCGGCTGCTCGTCATCGGACACGACCACGACAAGCAGGCCTTCGTGCTCGCATAGCTGGCGCAGTTCCCAGAGAGACGACGCCGAGGGATGGCCGCTGCGGTGAACCAGGATCGCCATCTGGGCGATGGGGCCCGGGTTCTTGCCGTCTAGGGCGAGCCACTCTGACACGCTCGCGAATGCCGCCACCATGGCCGCCACGCCGCTTGCGGCGATCGTCCGCGCCAGGCTCTCGCGACTCAGTCGATTGCGATCAAAGAGAACGAGCGTCGGAGGCTGATCCATGAGCACGCCCAAGGACTCTCATCTGAACGAAGTCTGAGAAGAGTGTTGATTCTGGATTGCTAATGGAAGGATAAAAATCTCGGAGATATCCTCGATATGGTTTTGTTCGAGAGCGAATAAAGACCGCCGCAATCCAAAGCGCATTCGCCAGTAATTCTATATGTAGCATATCGCACCGCGCGCTCTGCAGTTGCCAAATCGGGGTGTGGCAGCGGCGCAGTCACGGCATAAAGGATATGACCCATGCAAAAAGTCGTAGGGCCTGCCGCAATACATGTCCGTCCGGCGGCAATCGAGGCCGCCGGACGGAAGGGCTTTCAGTAGCGCTGCGGGGCTGCGGGCTTGTTGCCGACGATGTCGTCGATGCGGGCCATGACCTCGGGCGTGACCTTGTCGCGGTTGTCGAGCGCGGCGAGGTTGTCGTCGAGCTGCGTGAGCTTCGAGGCGCCGAGGATCACCGTCGAGACATGCGGGTTGGCGAGGCACCACAGGAGCGCCAGATGCGTCATGGAGATGCCGATCTCCTTGGCGAGCGCCGCCAGTTCGTCGACCTTGGCGAGCTTGGCCTTGCCGCCCTCGCTCTGCCAGATCTCCTTCAGCCACTCATAGCCCGGCAGGTTGAGGCGGCTGTCGTCGGGAATGCCCTTCGAATATTTGCCGGTGAGCACGCCCGAGGCGAGCGGCGACCAGATCGTGGTGCCGAGGCCGACGAGATCATAGAGCGGCAGGTAGTCACCCTCGACCTTGTGGCGCTCGAAGATGTTGTACTGGGGCTGCTCCATGGTCGGCGGCGTCAGATTCATCGACCGCGCCACGCCCCAGGCCTCCGTGATCTGCTGGGCCGTCCATTCCGACGTGCCCCAGTAGAGCACCTTGCCCTGCGCGATGAGGTCGTGCATCGCGCGCACGGTCTCCTCGATGGGCGTATCGATGTCCGGGCGATGGCAGAAATAGAGATCGAGATACTCGACCTGGAGGCGCTTCAGCGCCGCATGGCAGGCATCGGTCACATGCTTGCGCGACAGGCCGCGCTGCGTCGGCTTCGAGCCGCCCCAGAACACCTTGGAGGAGACGACATAGCTGTCGCGGCTCCAGCCGAGACTGGCGAGCGCCTCGCCCATCAGCGCCTCGGAGACGCCGGCTTCATAACCCTCGGCATTGTCGAAGAAATTGATGCCCGCCTCATAGGCGCGCTTCATGATCGCGATCGCGTCCTTCTGGTCGACCTGCTTGCCAAAGGTGACCCAGGAGCCGAGCGACAATTCGCTGACCTGCAGGCCCGATTTTCCCAAACGACGATAGTTCATGTGTCTTCCTCGCATCCGGCGGGAGGGGGCCGGCGATGCCGGACCGGTCCCGCGATCAGTGTTTCCAAGCCTTGGTCGCGCCTTCCGGCGCGGTGCGCGGCCGCCAGGGGAGGTGGCTCCGCATGTGTTCCGGCAGCGGGGTTTGCCGGCGACGGCCGATGCGCCATCATGGTCCGGCGCGGCCGAACCGCTCGCCGCCGCGCCATTTGAAACCATTCAGAGCGTGATGCAAGAGCGGCTGGCACAGCGATGATCGTCCTCGGTACCCTCTCCGTCTTCGTGGTGCTGGCCTGCCACTGGATCGGCATCTTCCTCGTCAGGAGCCTGTTCAACGCGACGCTCGGCCGCTTCCAGATCCGCCGGGTGCTGGGCGCCGAGCTCGCCTTCGGGCTCGCGATCTTCGGTCTCGTGCTGATCAATTTCGCCGATGTGACGATCTGCACGCTGCTGGTGATGGCGGGATCGCGGGCGGCGGGACCGCTCGCCATGAGGTTTGGCGACGCCTTTCTCTTTGCCATTTCAAATTTCACGACCCTCGGCCTCGCCGCGCCGGCGGCCGCCCATGTGCCGCCGATCGCGGGGCCGCTCATCGCCATGAGCGGCATTGTCAGCTTCGGCTGGAGCACGAGCTTCCTCGTTGCTTGCTCGCATGCGGCCCAGAAGTGGCGCAACGCACCCGGCGCGCTCTGATCACAAGAGAGTGAGCGCGTAACGCCTCCTGCCCGGCCTGCGTAGGACAGGGGGAAGGCGGCCGGACGGTGCCTTCCCCAGACGACGGCCCGTCGGCCGTGATCCAACAAGCCGGGGCAGCCATGCTCCCGAACGAAGCCTGTCGCGGGACCCTCGCGGCCGGACGGGACCCCTTTTGCCAAACGGACCGACCCTGTCGGTTCAGACTTCATCCTCCAGAGAAGGACGATCCACCATGAACACCGCCACGAAGACCCTCTTCGCCGCTGCCATCGCCACCATGGCGCTTCTCGGCGCCGCCCGCGCCGAAGACGCGATGAAGTCCGATGCCATGGGCGGAGACGCCATGGCCTCCGACCAGATGAAGCCCGACTGTCCGGCCGGCCAGACCTGCGACGACGCCATGAAGAGCGACGCGATGCAGGGCGATGCCATGAAAGGCGACGCCATGCAGGGCGACACGATGAAGGGCGACGCCATGCAGGGTGATGCCATGCAGGGCGACGACGCCATGAAGCCGGCAAAGTAACGCGCCGCGGCGATGCCGGCTCCGCCTGCGCGGGGCCGGCCTTACGGACGGGGATCCTCGATGGATGGCATCGATCGCAGCACCGCCGAGCGGGCGGCACCGAAGCGGCGCGTACTGGTTCGCAGGCATTCCGGAACCGTGCGGCTGACGCACTGGGTCAACGTGCTCTGCTTCGGCATTCTGCTCATGAGCGGGCTGCAGATTTTCAATGCCCATCCTGAGCTCTATTGGGGCCAATATGGCGCCGATGCCGACTGGTCGTTCCTGGCGCTCGAGGCGAAGCGGGGCGACAATGGTGCGATCGAGGGCGTGACGCGCATCGGCGCGCTGGAGATCCCGACGACGGGGGTGCTCGGCGCCTCCGCGGTCAATGGGGAGATCCGGCCGCGCGGCTTCCCGAACTGGGCGACGCTGCCGGGCTTTCGCAACCTTGCCGAGGGGCGGCGCTGGCACTTCTTCTTCGCCTGGCTGTTTGTCATCAACGGCGCCGCCTATCTCCTCTACGGCCTCCTGGCCGGGCATTTCCGCCGCGACCTCGCGCCCAGCCGCGACCAGCTGGCGCCGCGCCATCTCTGGCACGAGATCGTCACCCATGCCCGGCTTCGCTTCCCGAAAGGGGAGGAGGCGCGGCGCTACAATGCGCTGCAGAAGCTCGCCTATTGCGGTGTCGCCTTCATATTGCTGCCGGTCATGGTGCTGACCGGGCTGACGATGTCGCCCGGCATGGACGCGGCGCTGCCCTGGCTCGTCGATCTGTTCGGCGGCCGGCAGTCGGCGCGGAGCCTGCATTTCATCGCCGCGACGCTGCTCGTGCTCTTCGTCGTGATCCATCTTGCGATGGTGTTCGCGTCCGGCCTCTTCAACAATCTTCGCTCGATGATCACCGGGCGCTACGCGATCGAGACCGAGGAGCCGAAGCCGTGACCATCCGCCTCGACCGCCGCCGCCTCCTGACCGGGGCAGGCGTCACCGCCGCCGCGGCGGCTCTTTCGGCCTGCGCGCCGCTTTCGGCGAGCGATGGCGTCCGCAGCGTCCTCGACATGGCCGAGCAGCTGACGATGCGTGCCCAGCGGCTGCTTCTCACCGGCGATGCCCTCGCCCGCGAATTCACAGAGGCCGACCTCTCGCCGGTCTTCAAGTCGAACGGCACGCACAATCCCGACGACGAAGCCTATCAGCGGCTCGCCGAGGGCGGTTTCGCCGATTGGCGGCTGCAGGTCGACGGCATGGTCGAACGTCCGCTCGCCCTGTCGCTTGCCGACCTTCGCGCGATGCCGGCGCGCACGCAGATCACCCGTCACGACTGTGTCGAGGGCTGGAGCGCGATCGGCAAATGGACCGGCGTGCCGCTCGCAGAGGTGCTCAAGGCGGCTGGCCTCAAGCCCGGCGCGCGCTATGTCATGTTCCATTGCGCCGACGAATACGAGAAGACGCTGGACGGCAGCGGCCGCTACTATGAGAGCATCGACCTTGTCGATGCGTTCCATCCGCAGACGATCCTCGCCTATGGCATGAACGGGCGCGACCTGCCCATCGCGCATGGCGCGCCGCTGCGGCTCCGGGTCGAACGGCAGCTCGGCTACAAGCAGGCCAAATATCTGATGCGGCTCGAAATCGTCGACAGCTTCGCCCGCTTCTATCGCGGCAAGGGCGGCTTCTGGGAAGACCGTGGCTATGAATGGTATGCCGGCATCTGACGCGATCAGCCGGCCCGACGCGAAAGGACTTGGTCATGAAGACATTGGCAGCGCGGATGCGCGACGCACGGATACCGCTTCTTCTCGCCGGCGCTCTCGTCGTCGCCGGCCTCGCCGCGACCGGCATGGTCGGCTCGGCGCGCGCCGAGGGCGAGGCCTTCGTGATCCCGCCGCCCGTAGTGGACGAGGCGGCGAAAAGCGGTTCGGAAACGGCGGTGCTGGCCGGAGGCTGCTTCTGGGGCGTGCAGGGCGTGTTCCAGCATGTGAAGGGCGTGTCGCGCGCGGTGTCGGGCTATTCCGGCGGCGATGCCTCGACGGCCCAGTACCAGACGGTCGGCTCAGGCAGGACCGGCCATGCGGAATCCGTCGCGGTCACCTTCGATCCGAAGGTGATCAGCTATGGCGAGATCCTGCAGATCTATTTCTCGGTCGCGCATGACCCGACGCAGCTCAACCGGCAGGGCCCCGACACGGGGACGCAATATCGCTCGGCGATCTTCTTCAAGGATGCCGCGCAGCGGAAGGTCGCCGAAGCTTATGTGGCGCAGCTCGGCAAGACAGGCGTCTATCCCGGCAAGATCGTCACCGACATCGCCCCGCTCAAGGGCTTCTACCCGGCCGAGGCCTATCATCAGGACTTCCTGACCCTGAATCCGACCTATCCCTATATCGTCTACAACGATCTGCCGAAGATCGAGAACCTCCAGAAGCTCTTCCCGGACCGCTACCGCGCCAAGCCGGTGCTCGTTTCCGACGCCAAAAGCTGATGTCGGGAAGGGCTATCGGCCCATGCCTCACCGGCAAGGGCCGCGCTCTCTTCCCAGTCGGGCGCCTCACGCCGTTCCGGGCGTGAAGGCGAGGGCGACGCCGTTCATGCAGTAGCGCAGGCCTGTCGGCTTGGGGCCGTCGTCGAAGACATGGCCGAGATGGCCGCCGCAGCGAGCGCAATGCACCTCGGTGCGGACCATGCCGAAGGAGGTGTCTCGCGTTTCGCCGACCGCCTTTGGAAGCGGCTGCCAGAAGCTCGGCCAGCCGGTGCCGCTCTCGAATTTCGTCGCCGAGGAGAAGAGCGGCAGCGCGCAGCCGGCGCAGGTGAAGGTGCCGGCCCGATGCTCGTCCAGCAGCGGGCTCGTATAGGGCCGCTCGGTCGCCTCTTCGCGGAGCACCGCGAACTGGTCCGGCGTCAGGCGCTTGCGCCACTCCGTCTCGGTCATGGTCACTTCATAGGAGCCGCCGGCCGCGGCGGATGCGAAGCGCCCGAAGGCGCTCGCACCGAGTGCGGCGGCGCCGGCTCCGACCAGGAATCTGCGGGTGATCATTCAGCGTCTCCGTTTGGCTGGCGAGCCGAAGGGCTCTCATGACGCCATACGCAGCGCCGCCGCCAAACGTGACGGCGGCGGCCTTGGATCACCGACAGTTGATCGTCAGCGTACGGAGGAGAAGGCCGTCGGCTGCAGCAGCTGGCTGGATACGTTGGCGACGATCGGGCCGTTGCGCTCGGTATGGTCGCGGCCGCTGATCCAGTCCGGGTCCTTGATGAAGGCCGTCCATTTCGTTTCGCGCTCGGCGAGCGATTCCCAGGCGAGGAGATAGGTCAGCTGGTTGTTCGATTCGCCGATCATCGTCGTCCAGAAGCCGGCCTGGCGGATGCCGTGCTTGTCCCAGAGGCCGAGCGTCAAGTTCTGGAAGCGCGCGAGCAGGTCGGGAAGCCGGCCGGGCGGGCTCGTATAGATGCGCAGTTCGTAGATCACGGGCGGTTCCTCCCCTGGGTGATGAGGCGGCGAGAATGGCCGAGCGCGTCCTGTCGGACAAGTCCTCGCCGGGACTGGTGCCGCCGCGATGGACGCGGCATTCTCGACGCGTGTCGGGAGGAGGAACGGAATGTTCGAGGGACGCTGGCTGAACGAGCCGCCGCATGTCTGGAACGAGGGCGGCGCGCTCATGGTTCGCACGGGTCGCGAAACCGACTGGTGGAACAACACATTCTACGGCTTCCTGCACCTCTCCGGCCATTTCCTCGGCCGCGAGGCGGAAGGCGATGCGACGCTCATCGTCTCCTTCTCCGCCGCTTTCAGCCAGCAATATGACCAGGCCGGCGCGATGATCCATGTCGACGATCGCACCTGGATGAAATGCGGCATCGAGTTCACGGAAGGCACGGCGAAGTTCTCGGTCGTCGTGACGCGCGACGACCAGTCGGACTGGTCGGTGCGGCCCTGGCATGGCGATCCGCATGGCCCGGTGACGCTGCGGGTGACGCGTCACGCCGAGGCGCTGCGCATCGACGTGCTGGAGGACGGCGCATGGCATCTGGTGCGCCTCGCCTTCCTGCCGATGCCGGCCACCGTCTCCTGGGGGCCGATGGCCTGCTCGCCGAGCGGCGAGGGGCTCGAGGTGCGCTTCACGCGCCTCGAGCTTGGTCCCGCGATCGCACGCGAGATGGTCTAGGCCGCCGTCAGCAGGCCCGCATCGTCGCGCACCGGACGGCCCGACTGGAGCACCGCCACGACGCGGTTCTCCTCCTGCGCGAAGCATTCGAGGCCGGCGAGCGGATTGGCATCGACCACGACGAGATCGGCGAAGGCGCCCTCGGCGATGACGCCGACCTTGCCCTCCATGCGGATGACCTTGGCGTTGTTCACCGTGGCGTGGCGAAGCGCCTCGGCGGCGCCGCAGACCTTCTGGTGGATGAGCAGTCCATCCGCCTGATAGCTCTTCGGCGACCAGCAGAGATCGGTGCCATAGCCGACATTGACGCCGTTCTTCAGCGCCACTTCCAGCGATTTGAGGCCGCTGGCCAGCACCTCGGCGTTCTTCTCCTGGTTCTCTTCCGACCAGCCGAAGCCCATGCCGTAGATGGCGTCGGCCTCATAGGTGATGAGAGTCGGCACGAGATGCGCCTCGCGCTCGGCCATCAGCTTCGCGGTCTCGTCGGTGAGGAAATTGCCGTGCTCGATCGAGCGCACGCCGCAGGAGACGGCGCGGCGGATTCCGATATCGCTGTAGACATGCGCCATGACATAGCGCCCGGAGCGCGTCGCCTCGTCGGCGATGGCGGTGATCTCTTCCAGCGAATATTGCGGATGGACGAGCTTGTCGCCCGGCGAGGAGACGCCGCCGCCGGCCATGATCTTGATATGGTCGCAGCCCTGGCGGATGTTCTCGCGCACCGCCTTGCGCACCTCGTCGACACCGTCGGCGATGATGCCGACACCGCCGAGCGCCTCGCCGCAATTGCAGAATTCGGCGCGGCCGCGATGGTCGCCATGGCCGCCGGTCTGCGACAGGATGCGTCCGGCGACGAACATGCGCGGCCCTTTGAAGAGCCCCTTTTCCTGCGCCGCCCTGTGGCCCTGGTCGGCGCCGCCGGCATCGCGGATCGTCGTGAAGCCGCGATGCAGCATGCCGGAGAGATGCAATCCGGCGCGCGCCGTCATCTCGGAGGGCAGCACCGAGCGGCCGTCGTTGAAGGCGCCGATATAGACATGCGCATGGCAGTCGATCAGGCCAGGCGAGAGATAGCGCCCGCGAAGATCGACGCGCTTCAGGCCGGGATCGAGCGACGCCTCGTCCGTGATCGCGACGATCTTGCCGCCCCCGATGACGACCGCCTTGCCGGTCACGATCGCGCCGGCGACGACGTCGACGATGTTGACGCCGGTCAGGGCATAGCTCGGCAGGCCGTCGGGATTCTTCTGATCAGGACTTGGCATAGGTTTCCACCTTCACGGGCTCGATGGGTTCGGCCGACGGATCGACATACCCATTCTCGATATCGTAGCGCGCCGCGGCCGCGTTGCGCTCGGCCGGATCGCCCCAGCCGGAGCCGCCGGCGCTGTAATTGACGAGGCGCTCGCCCTTCTTGAGCTTGGCGCGATACATGCCGACCTTCTTCTCGCGCGCTTCGCCCGGCCAAAGGACCATATGGTTGCGCACCGGCGAGGATTCGCCGCCCTTCAGGCCCCAGCCACCGGTCTTCGACTTCTTCTTCATCGAGATGATCTCGGTGTCGCCGACCATGCGGATGGCGCGGCGCACGCCGAGGCCGCCGCGATGCTTGCCCGGGCCGCCGGAATTGGGGATCAGCTCCAGCCCTTCGTGGAAGAGGTTCGCCTGCCGCTCCAGCACCTCGATCGGCGTGTTGCGGACCGTGCTCGTCGAGGGATGCTGCAACGCCGTGGCGCCGTCATGGAGATGGGTGCCGCCCCAGCCGATGCCCTCATTGTTGCTGATGACGTAGTATTTGCCGGTGCGGTGATGGCGGCCCATGGCCATGAAGCCCGGCTCGTCGCCGCCGGAGGCGGCCGGCAACCAGTCGATCACCGGGGCCAGCGCCTTGGCGATCAGCTCGAAGGCGACCATGTGCGTCCACGGCATATAGGTCGAGGACGGGTAGACGGCGTGGAACATGTTGCCCGGCTCGGCGCGGACGTCGAGGGCCATGAAGTTGCCGTGGTTCGACGGCGTCAGCGGTGAGGTCAGATACTTGAAATAGGTCTTCGCCATCGAGACCGTCGCGCCATAGGGCACGTTGATCGGGCCTTCGACCATCGGCGCCGAGCGGTTGTAGTCGACCGTCATGCGCTCGTCGGTGATCGTGACATCGACCGCCATCTTGATCATGTCCGGCGTCACGCCGTCGTCGTCGAGCCATTCCTCGGCCGACCACGACCCCTTGGGAAGGCCGGCCAGCGCCTGGCGGGTCTTCTCGTCGGCATGGACGAAGAAGGCCTCGATGGCCGCCAGCACGCGCTCGCGGCCGAACTTCCTGTAGATGTCGCGCACACAGGCTTCGCCCGTCCTGAGGCAGGCGACCTGCGCGCCGAAATCGCCGCGGATCGCTTCCGGCAGGCGGGAATTCGCTTCCAGCACCTTCCAGAGATCGGCGTCGAGCTTGCCTTCCTTGATGATGCGCACGCCGGGAAGGATGAGCCCTTCCTGATGGATATTGGTCGAGTCGATCACATAGCCAGGATCCTTGGCGCCGAGATCGAGCCAGTGCGCGCGCACGCAAAGGAACATGTCGATCGCCTCGCCGTCGACGAATACGGGCGACATGAGGAGCGCATCCGACATATGCGCCGAGTTCCAGTAGGGATAGTTCAGGATCACGACGTCGCCGGGGCGCAGCGAGGCCATGTCCATGTTCTCGATCAGCATCTTCAGCGCGTAGTCGTTGCCGCCGATGAACGAGGTGATGCCGGCCGCCTCGGCGACCATGCGACCCTTCGCGTCGGCAATCGAGATGCCGAAATCGAGCACCTCGTAGATGACCGCGTTGAAGGCCGTGCGCACCAGCGTGCGCCGCATCTGCTCCGCCGCCGAGAAGAACAGGGCCGAGACGATCTCGGTTTCCGCCGCCTTGCTGATGGTCATCTTACGTCTCCGAGCGCGCGATCGAGAGCATGCCATGCTCATCGACCGTGAGGGTCTGGTTGCCGTGGATCGCGAGCGACGAGCCTTCGTCTATGACGAGCAGCGGCCCGGGATAGGCGCGGCCCTGTTCGAGCGCGTCGCGGCTGACCTTCTCGCAATCGACCATGGCGCCCGCAGCCTGGTCGAATAGCCGGTGCGGCGCACTCGCCGTCAGCGTCGAGGAGGCGCGGACGCGCGTGGCGAGATCGGGCTTTTCCGCGACCACCACGAGCTTCACCATCAGCGACACGATCTCGGCCTCGCTGCGGAAGGTGTGGCCGAAACGGTCCTGATGCGTATCGGAGAAGCGGGCGAGGAAGGTGGCCGCGTCGTCGCCGGGCGCATAGGGGATGGAGAGCGTATGCTCCTGGCCGAGGAAGCGCACGCGGGCGAGGAAGGCGACGGACGGCTCGATCGGCCGGCCGACCTTCTCGGCGAGCGCGGCGGTGCTGCGGCTGCGGAGCGCCTCGGCGGTCTCGGCGAGCGCCGCCATGCTCGCGTCGGATATCGTCGCCAGCACGGAGACGCTGTCGCTGAAGGAGAGGTCGCTCGCCAGCATGCCCCAGGCCGAGAACACCGAGGGCAGCGGCGGGATGACGAGTTCGGGCATCTCCAGCTCGTTCTGCAGCATCGGCCCGAGCAGCGGGCCGCAGCCGCCGAAGCCGAGCATCGAGAACTCGCCGGGATCGAGGCCGCGCTCCAGCATCATCTCCTTGATCGACGAGGCGGTGCGCGAGATCAGCACGTCGAAGATCGAACGCGCCGCATCCTCGACCGAGAGGCCGAGCGGCTCGGCGACATGCGTCCGGAGCGCCGTCTCGGCGAGGTCTCGGGCGACATTCATCGAGCCGCCCATGAAATTGCCGGTATCGATATAGCCGAGCACGACGGCCGCGTCGGTGACGGTCGCCTCGGTGCCGCCACGGCCATAGCAGGCCGGGCCCGGCACGGCGCCGGCGCTTTCGGGGCCGACGCGGAGCAGGGCATTGTCGATCCAGGCGATCGAGCCGCCGCCGGCGCCGAGCGTCCTCAAATCAAAGATCGGCTGAAGGATCGGGAAGTTCTCGATCCGCGCCTCGAAGACGTCCATCGGCTCGCCGCCGACGATCAGGCAGGCGTCGAGGCTGGTGCCGCCGACATCGACCGAGAGCACATTGCCGCGCCCGGTCTCGCGCGCGACATGCAGCGCGCCGGAAACGCCGCCGGCCGGTCCTGAGAAGACGGTCGCGATCGGCTCCGCTTCGGCGAGGTCGAAGGTCAGCGCGCCGCCGGAGGAGTTCATGACGAATTTCTGGCCTGCGAAACCCTTGGCGGCCATGCCGCCCGAGACGCGGCCGAGATAGTTGCGGAGCACCGGCTTGATATAGGCGTCGAGCATCGCCGTGCTGGTGCGCTCATATTCCCGATATTCATTGGCGATCAGCGCGCCGGCCGAGACCTCGATGCCGGGGCAGGCGGCGCGGATGAGTTCGACCGCCTCGCGCTCATGCGCGGTATTGGCATAGGAATGCAGGAAGCTGACGGCGAGCGCCGTGCAGCCCGCCGCCTGCAGCGCCTTGGCGGCGTCGACGACCGCCTCGCGGTCGAGCGGCGTCACCTCGTTGCCTTCGAAATCCATGCGGCCGGCGACGCCCTTGATGTCGCGGCGCTCGACGATACGCGGCGGCGGATCATAGTCGAAGCGGTACATGTCGGCGAAGTCGACGGCGCCGCGGCCGATCTCGAAGATGTCGCGGAAGCCTTCATTGGTGATGATGCCGACCCGCGCGCCCTTGCGCTCGAGGATCGCGTTGAGGCCCAGCGTGGTGCCGTGCACGAAGTCGGCGATATCGGCCGGAGGGAAGCCGAGCTGGCCGACCGCCGCCACCACGCCTTCGGCCGGATCATGCGGCGTCGTCGGCAGCTTGAAGGCGCGGAGCTGGCGGTTGTCGAGGTCGAAGACCACCACGTCGATGAAGGTGCCGCCGATATCGATGGCCAGTTTGTGTCGGCTCATTTTTGCCTCGGATCAGTAGACGGCATCGAGCAGGCGCGCCGTGTACTCGTTCTTGGGATTGCTGAGGACATCCCGCGCCGGCCCCGATTCCACGACCGCGCCCTGGTTCATGACATAGACGCGGTCGCAGATGAGCCGCACGACATTCACGTCGTGCGAGATGAAGACGATGGTGAGCGCGCGCTCGCGGATCATGCGCACGAAGAGTTCCAGGATCTGGGCCTGGATGGAGACGTCGAGCGAGGAGAGTGGCTCGTCGCAGACGAGAAGTTCCGGCTCGACGGCGATCGCCCGCGCGATCGCGATGCGCTGCCGCTGGCCGCCGGAAAACTCGTGCGGAAAGCGGTCGCCGGCCGATGCGGGAATGCCGACTTCCTCGAGCAGAAGATCGGCGCGCTCCATGCGTCCGGCCTTGTCGAGGTCGCGCCGGTGCAGAAGCAGGCTCTCCATCACGCTCGCGCGGACGGTGGCGCGCGGGTTGAGGCTGCCATAGGGATCCTGGAAGACGATCTGCACGTCCGACTTGAAGGCGAAGCGCTCGCGCCGCGTGAAGGTCGCGATGTCGCGGCCCTTGAAGCGGTAGGTGCCGCCGTCATAGCCGGTGAGGCAGGTGACGATGTTGGCGACGGTCGACTTGCCGGAGCCTGACTCGCCGAGGATTCCGACCACCTCGCCGCGGCCGATCGTGATGTCGATGCCGCGGAGCGCGAAGCTGCGGTTCTGGATGAAGAGGCGACGGGCGAAGCTCTTCGAGACGCCCTGAAGCTCGACCATCGGAAGCGGTGTTTCGGCCATCGCGTCAGGCTCCCCGGCCGAGGATGCAGGCGCTGAAGCGTGGCGCCAGTCGCTCGTTCAGCGGCAGCGGCGCGGTGCGGCAGATGGGCTCCGCATGGGCGCAGCGGGTCGAGAAGGCGCAGCCCGTCAGCCCGAAGCCGGCGCCGACCGGCTCGCCCGGGATCGAGCGGATATCGGCGAGTTCCTTCTCGCGGGTCGGGATGCAGGCGAACAGCGCCTCGGCATAGGGATGCACGACCCGAGTTCCGATATCGCCGGCATCGACGATGGTGTGCAATTGGCCGCCATAGAGCACCGCGATCCGGCCGACGCTCTGGCGCAGCAGTTCGAGATTGTGGCTGATCAGGATGACCGCGAGGCCATGGCTGCGGCTGCGGTCGAGGATGAGTTCGATGACGCGCCGCTGCGTGATGGCGTCGAGGGCTGTGGTCGGCTCGTCGGCGACGAGCAGCTTCGGATCCTGCGACAGCGCGATGGCGAAGACGATGCGCTGGCGCATGCCGCCCGAGAACTGGTCGGGATACTGGTCGAAGGCGAGCGCTGGTTCGGGAATGCCGACTTCGCCCATCAGGCGGATCGCTGCCTCGCGCGTCTTCTCCGCACCCATCGGCCAACCCTTGGCGAGATGGATCGCTTCGGTGATCTGCTTGCCGATCTTCATCGAGGGATTGAGCGAGGAGAAAGGATCCTGCGGCACGAAGCCGATCGAATGGCCGAGGAGCTTGCGCGCGCTCGCGGCATAGCCTTGTGAGGGGATGTCGCGGCCGTCGAAGCGGACGCTGCCGGCGGCGACATAGGCGTCGTCCTGCAGGCCGAGCAGCGTACGCGTCAGGAGCGTCTTGCCGGAGCCCGACTCGCCGACGATGCCGAACACCTCGCGCGGCATGACCGACAGCGAGACGCCGGACACCATGGTGCGGTTGCCGGATTTCAGCGCCACCGCCGCGTCGCGGATCTCGAGCAGCGGCGCCTCGGACTGCGCGGTGGAGGGAACGGCGGGAGACAGGGTCTCGGTCATCAGCGCCGCCGCGACGTGGGGTCGAGTTCGCGGCGCAGCATGTCGCCGACGACGTTGAAGCTGACCGCAGTGAGGAAGATGGCGAGACCGGGCGCGAGCACGATCCACCAGCCATTGGCGACATAGGAGCGGCCATCGGCGATCATGGCGCCCCATTCCGGTGCCGGGATCTGCGCGCCGACGCCGATGAAGGAGAGGCCCGAGATCGCCAGCATCACGGCGGAGACGTCGAGCGCCACCTGCACGACGAGGACGTCGAGTGCGTTCGGGATGACGTAGTGGAACACCTTCCGGTGGGTCGGCACGCCGAGCGCATCGGCGCTCGCGATGAATTTCTGCGAGAGGATGTCCGAGGTCACCATGCGCGACAGGCGGGCATAGTTGGGCCACCACGAGAAGATCAGCGCCCAGATGGCCGCGGAAAGGCTCGCGCCGAGCGCCGAGGCGAAGCCAAGCGCGAGGATGAGCGGCGGGAAGCCGAGCCAGATATCGGTGAGCCGCATCAGCATGTTGTCGACCGCGCCGCCGACGAAGGCCGAGAAGATGCCGATGGCGCAGCCGATCGCCACCACCACGACGAGGACCAGCATGGTCGCCGACAGCGTCAGCTGCGCGCCATGCAGAAGCCGCGAGAGGACGTCGCGGCCGGAACCGTCGGTCCCCAGCCAATGCTCCAGCGAGGGGGCGTGCAGCTTGCTGCGGAAGGCGATCTTGAGCGGATCGAAGGGGGCGATGAACGGCCCGATGATCGCGAGGAGAACGATGGCGAGCACCAGCACGAGCGCGACGCGCTCGATATTGGTCTTCGGATAGGACCAGAGCTTCGCGAACACGCTCACGCCTTCACCCGCCGGCGCGGATTGATGAGGAAGAGCGTGATGTCGACGACGAGATTGGCGAGCAGGAAAACGAGACCGACCACAAAGACGACCGCGACCACGGCATGGATGTCGGACTGGGTTACCGCCTTCACCGCATAGCGGCCAATGCCGGGGCGGCCGAAGATCTCCTCGACCAGCACCGTCGCCCCGAGCATCCAGCCGAACTGCATGCCGAACACGGTGAGGGCCGGCGTCGCGCCATTGGCAAAGACATGGCGGGCCATGATGCGGCCTTCGCTCGCGCCCTTGGCGCGGGCGAGCACCACATAGTCCTTGCGGAATTCGCTGATCATCGCCGTGCGGGTGATGCGCACGCCGACGGCGGTGAATAGGAGCGACAGAGCGAAGGCCGGGAGAACCAGATGGGCGAGCGCGTCGGCGAACACGTCGAAGCGGCCCTGCGCCAGGCTGTCGAACAGCGTGAAGCCCGTCGCGCCGACGAATTCGCGGTTCTCGAAGCCGAGCCGGCCCGCAGTCGGCAGCAGCTGCCAGTCGCCCGCCACGACCTGCTGCAGGATGATGGCCAGCCAGAACACCGGCAGGCCGGCACCGGCGAGCACCAGCAGGCGCACGAGATCGTCGAAGCGGCTGCCGGCATAGCGCGCCGTCAGCAGCCCGAGCGGCAGCGAGATCGAGAGATTGATCAGCATTGCGATGAAGACGAGTTCCAGCGAGGGCGGGAGCTCGCGCACCAGATCATCGGCGATGGGCTGGCGCGTGAACCACGAGGTGCCGAAATCGCCCTGGAAGACGGCGGCCGAATAGCGCCAGAACTGCACCAGCATCGGCTGGTCGAGCCCCATATCCAGCCGGACGGCGGCGATCTTGTCGGCACCGGCATTCGGCCCCGCGGCCACGATGGCCGGATCGCCGGCCACCACATGGCTGAGCAGGAAGGTGATGAAGAGCAGGACGCAGAGGGAAAGGATCGAGAAAAGGATCCGCTCGGCAACATAGCGCAATGGAGGGATCCTTCGCTCGACCGTCAGACAGCGGATACCGGCCTATTTCAGGCCGATATCCATGTAGTTGAAGGTCTGGTGATGGGCGGCATTGTACTTGTAGCCCTCCACCTTGTCGCTGAGCACCACGACCGAGCCGGGGAACGACACGGTGATGACCGGATAGTCCTTGCCGATCAGCTGCTGCGCCTTCTTGTAGAGCTCGGCGCGCTTCGCCTGGTCCGAAGAACTCGCGGCCTCGTTCAGGAGGGCGTCGACCTCGGGGTTGGAATACTGCGCCCAGTTGTAGCCGCCCTTGGCGCCGGTCAGTGCGCTGTTGAACGATGAGTTCAGCACCGCATGCGGATCGGGGAACAGCGGGAAGGAGTAGATCATGTTGATGTCGGAGGTCGTCTCGACCTTCTGCAGCGTCGCCGCCTGCGCCGGCCAGGTCATGCCTTCGGCGTTGAGGGTGATGCCGATCTCGGAGAGGTTCGACTGGAGCTGCTCGACTGCGCTCTTCTCCTCCTGGATCGCCGGGAGATAGCGGACCGTCAGCGTCGTGCCGGCCCAGCCGTTGTCGTCGACCATCTTCTTGGCGGCGTCGAGATCGAAGGCGGATTCGGTGCCGCTCTCATGGCCGGGCCATGTCGGCGGCAGCGGCCCGTCGGGCAGCGTGCCAAGGCCCATCAGCACCTGGTCGAGATGCAGCTGGCGATCGAAGGTCTTGGCCAGCATCTCGCGGAACTTGACGTTGCCGATCGGCCCTGCGCTGGCGGTGTTGAAGTCGAAATAGAGCGGGGTCGCCGCGGCGCCGACATCGACGGTGAAGCCGGGCGTCGTCTTCAGCGCCAGCTTGTCCTCGACGGTGACGTCGGGGGCGATCTGCACCTCGCCGCTCTTCAGGAGCGAAAGCTGCGTCGACGGCTCCGAGACATAGCGGAAGATGACCTCGGCAACATGGTTGCCGTCCCAGCCGCCCCAATATTTGTCGAAGGCTTTCAGCGTGACGGCTTCGGTCGGCTTGTAGGAGGTGATCGTGTAGGGACCGGAGCCGGCCTCGTTGACGGCGAGCCACTGGCGGCCATTGTCGTCGCCGAGATGCGGCTCGACCGCGGCCTTGCTGACGATGTAGATGCGCGACAGCGCGGAGACGAACGGGCCGAACGGCGCGGACAGCGTCAGCTTGACGGTGTGGTCGTCGACGACTTCGGCGCCCGAGAGCAGGGCAAGGTCGTTCAGCACATTCGCCTTCGCCGCCTTCAGGCGGTCGATGGTGAACTTGACGTCCGCGGCGGTCAGCTTGCTGCCGTCATGGAAGACGACGTCGTCGCGCAGCGTGAAGGTGTAGGTGAGGCCGTCGTCCGAGATGGTCCAGCTCTTGGCGAGCTGCGGCGTCGGCTCGGTCGCGCCGGCCTTGAACTGCACCAGCGCGTCATAGACGCCGATCAGGAGCTGGTCGACCGTCGAGTTGGTCGCGTTGGCCGGATCGAGATTCTCCGGCGTTTCGTTCTCGGCGATCACGAGCGTGCCGCTCGGCGCCGCGAAGGCGAGGTCCGGCAGGACCAGCGCCGGCAGGGAGACGCCCGAAAGCGCCACGATCAAAGCGGGCACAAACCGCATATGGGAACGCATCGACGACCTCCGGAATTCTTTTGGTATACCGACTGTATCCGAAGCTAACATCAGTCCGGGGGGTGTCAACGCTTTTCTCTGGGCAGGCCTGCCCGGTTTTCGGGCGTGCTCGCAAAGCGTGCCGGAAGGCCGTGCTTGACAGCGTCCGCGAGAAGCGGACAACCGGAAGAATGACCACGATCCGCGCCATCACGCTCGCAACCCGGGGCCAGGGCCTCTACGAGTTCACCGCCGAAGCCGAGGCTTTCGTGGCGGCGGAAGGAGTAGGTGATGGCCTTCTCACCGTCTTCGTGCGCCACACCTCCGCCTCGCTGCTGATCCAGGAAAACGCCGATCCGGACGTCGTCGCGGATCTTCAGGCCTTCTTCGCGCGCCTCGTGCCGCCGGCCACGGACCCCGCGATGGACTATCTCGTTCACCGGCTCGAAGGGCCGGACGACATGCCGGCCCATATCAAGGCGGCGCTCACCCAGACATCGATCGGTATTCCGGTCCATCGCGGCGCGCTGGCGCTGGGGCGCTGGCAGGGCCTCTATCTCTTCGAGCATCGCGACCGTCCACACCGGCGCGAGATCGTCCTGGCGCTTACCGCGTGAACCTCACGCGGACGCGGTTCCGAAACGGGTCAGCGTGAAGCCTTCCAGCGCATGCGACGGCTTGCGGCCAGCGACGCAGTCGGCGGTCAGCTGCCCGAGCAGCGGGCCGAGCGTGTAGCCATTGGCCGAGGCGGCGACGAACAGGCCGGGCATGCCGGGTATGGCGCCAAGCAGCGGCGCACCGTCGATATTGACGTTCATGGCTGCCCAGCTTCGCAGCAAATGCAGACCGGCCAGGGCCGGCACCGTCCGCTCGGCCACCCAGAGATTGCCCTCGATGCTGGGACGCAGAACCTTGGCATAACCGGTCGCCGCATCGGTGCCCGCCGTCCAGGCGCCGCCGATGATGAGGTTGCCGTTGGTCGCCTGCTTCATGGTGAGATGGCGGTCGGCATGGGCGACGAGCTGCTTGAGGATCGGCCGCGTCGGCTCGGTCACCAGCATCTGCAGCGGCGCGCCGGAGATCGGAAGTTCGACGCCGACCATGCGGCCGATATGGCGCGACCACCCGCCGGCGGCGATGACGACGCGGCGGGCGCGGATCGTCGCGGCGCTTGTCATCACCTCGTAGCCGTCCGCCTCGGCGCGGATGCCGATGACATTGTGTCCGGCGGCGAAACGGGCACCGCGGCGCTGCGCTTCGGCGACCAGCGCCGGCGTCGCCTTCATGGGATTGATCTTGCCTTCGTCCGGGCAATAGGCCGCGACGACCATGCGCTCGGCGATATGGGGCGCCAACGCGAAGATTTCGTCCCGCGTGATGACCTCGACCGGAATGCCCATGCTGCGCTCGGCTTCGGCCTTGTCGCGCAGGAAGGCGGTCTGCTCCTCGTTCTCCGCGACCATAAGGCCGCCGGTGGTGGTGATCTCGAAGTCGCCGCCGAGCTCGCGTTCCAGCTGTTTCCAGAGCTGCACCGCGTCCCGCTGCAGCGGGATCGTGTTGAGCGCCGGGCTGCCGCCCGCCATGGCCTTGCGGCCGAAATCCCATGAGAGCAGCTGCACATGCAGGCTGCCGGCATTGCCGCCCGAGGCCTGGCTGTTGGGCGCCGCGCGATCGATCACCACCGTCTCGATCCCGGCGCCCGCCGCGAACATCGCGGTGGATGTGCCGATGACGCCGGCGCCGATGACGAGAAGGTCCGTCGTCGCCGGCAGCGGATCGGGCGGCGGCAGATGCGGCGGGTGCGGGCGTGTCTCGACCTCGCGATGGCCGCCCCATTCCGCCTTCTCGCTTTCGAGCAGGATCGCCGGAACTGGCTTTTCCGGCGCCTGCGGCGCGAAGAGATTGGCCGGCACCGCCGCGGCGAGATCGCCGCCGCGCAGGATCTTCAGCGCCTCGCCGGCGCAGTAGCGGCCCTGGCAGCCGCCCATGCCGAGCCGCGTCCGCCGCTTCAGGCTGCCGAGATCGCGGACGCCCTCGTCGCGCAGCGCACGGATGGCGCCGGCCGTCACGTTCTCGCAGCGGCAGACCGGCGTCTCGTCGGCGATTGCCAGTGGCGGCAGCCGGTCGGCGAAAAGCTGCCAGAGATGGCGCTGGAAGCGTCGCGCCCGCGTTCGCCGGCCTTGCGCTGCGCGGGCCATGCGAACGGCCTTCCCGTTCGATCGGCCGAGCGTATCAAGCACGGCAGCGGCGGCGATGATGCCGCCATTCGCGGCGACGACGCTGCCGCCGATTCCCGAGGCATCGCCGGCGACGAAGACGGGACCCGGACCGGCGCGGCCGTCCTCGCCGATCAGCGGGCGCGCAAAGCCGGTGGCCGGATCGACTTCGACCGGGCAGCCGAGCATGCGGAGGAGGGCGGTCGAGGGCAGGAAACCATAGCCGAGGCAGACGGCGTCGACATCGAAGGCGGATTCCTTCCCGTCCTGACCGGCGGCGATGGCCCGCTCGGCCTTGCCGCTGCCGGTGACCGCGACGAGGCGGGTGCCCTCATGGATCGGGATGCCGGCGCGATCGAGCTTGCGGCGGATTGAGAGACCGCGCAGAGCCAGCTTTCGATCAGCTGTGAGCATGCCGAGAAAGGCCGGAGCGTTGGCGGCTCGGCTTGGCGTCGCGCTTTCGAGGATGCCGACGACCTTGCCACCGCCGGCCGCAATCTCGAGCGCGACCTGCCAGTTAAGAGGGCCGTTTCCGGCGACGAGAACGCGGGTGCCGGGCGCGACGCGATAGCTGCGCGCCAGCGTCTGCGCGGCGCCGGTCGTCATCACGCCGGGCAGCGTCCAGCCCGGGATCGGCCAGGGCCGCTCATAGGCGCCGGCAGCGAGAATGACGAAGCGGGCCCGGAGCACATAGGCACGGCCCGACGCGTGGATGCCGAGTTCGACACCGTCCGCGTCGGCGCTCGCATGCCAGACGGCCTCGCCGGAGCGGATGTCGGCGCCGGCGGCCACTGTCGCCTCGACCAGCCGCCGGCCGGCCGCGAACTGCTCGTCCTCGCCATGGGGCAAGAAGCGCTGCGAGGGCGCAAGCGGCTTGAAATACTGGCCGCCCGGCAGCGGGCGCTCGTCGATCACCACCGGCTTCAGGCCGCCTTCCGCGAGGAATTTCGCCGCCGAAAGGCCGGCCGGACCGGCGCCGATGATCGCGACTTCGACCGTCTCGATCTCGGGCGCGCCGGCCGGGCGGCTGCCGAGCGGGCGCAGCGTCGCGAGCGCCGGGTCGTGGCGATAGACGCTCATGCCGGGCTCGGTCTTGACCATGCAGGCGCGCTGGCCGCCGAAACCCTCGATCTGGACGAGGCATTCCTGGCAGACGCCCATGCCGCAGAAGACGCCGCGCTGCTCGTCCGGGCCGGCCTGGCGCAGGCCCATGAGACCGGCGGCGGTGAGGCTAGCGGCGAGGCTTTCGCCCGCTCGTCCATGCACCGTGCGGCCTTCGAAGGCGAAGGCTATCTCCTCGCCGGCGGGTTCGGCGGTACCGCCGCCGAGCCTTCGGGCGCCTCCGGTCGGCTCTTCGCCCAAGGTCAGGCTGCCTTGTCGAGGACCACGCCGGCGCGGGTCAGCGCCTCGGCGACGGAGGGGAGTTCGGCCTCTGGCAGGGGCAGGCGCGGCGGGCGGGGACCGCCGACAGGACGGCCCATCATGGCGAGGGCAGCCTTGGAGCCGGAGACGTAGCGGTGGCCGGCGACGAGGCGGATGACCGGCAGCACGCGATGGTAAAGCGCCTTGGCGCCATCGAAATCGCGCCTGTCTGCCCATAGCGAGAACAGCTCGGCCATCTCGCGCGGCATGATGTTGGAGCCGACCGCCACCCAGCCCTCCGCCCCTTCGAGGAAGGATTCGAAGCCCATGATGCCGCCGAAGACGGTCATCCGGTCGCCGCAGAAATCGAGGATGTCGCGGATGCGCGTCACATCCATGGTCGATTCCTTGATGTAGCGGACATTGTCGATACGCGACAAACGTTCAACAATTCTTGGGGTTAAATCTACATTTGCCGTCGCGGGATTGTTGTAGATCATGATCGGCAGAGCGATCGCCTCGCCGATGCGCCGGTAGTGCTCGAAGAGCTCGTCCTCGGTCGGCGTCGAGTAGAAGGGCGGGATGATCATAACGCCATCGGCGCCGAGCTGTTCGGCCTGGCGCGAATAGCGGATGACGTCGTCGGTCGATTCAGCGCCAGTCCCGATCAGCACCGGCACGCGGCCGGCGGCCTTGCGGATCACCGTCTCGGCGACGGCGGCCTTCTCGTCATCGGTGAGCGACAGGAATTCGCCGGTCGAGCCGAGCGGCACCAGACCATGGATGCCCTCGGTGATCTGCCACTCGGTGAAATCCGCCGTGGCCGCGAGATCGACGCCGCCCTCGGCGTCGAACGGCGTGATCATGACGGTGTAGGTCCCGCGGAATGCTTTGGTCACCTTAGTCTTCCTGTAGCGATGTCCCGTCCGCGAGGGTGAGCAGGCGAAGCGGGTTGAGGCGAAGCAACTGGTCGATATCGGTTTCGGCGAGGCCGGCGCGGCGCATCAGCGCCGGGCCGTTGCGAAGGAGGTGGCCATACCCATGTCCGCCCCAGCGCGTCATGCGCGTGCAGGTGCAGACATCATGGCTGACAAGGATGCGGCTGCCGAAGCCTTCCTCGATGAGGGCGCGGATGAGGGCGAGCCGCTGCAGGTCGGTCGGCAGCTCCACGTCGCCGAACCAGTAATGCGACTGCTCGATGCCGAAGAAATCCCACTCGACATCGACGCCGGTGGCCAGCAGATCGCGTACCCGCTCGCCGCGGGGAAAGGTGCGGTCCATGTGGCAGATGACGGTGCGGGAAAGGTCGGCGCCGGCCTCGTTGAGGATCGCGACGATCTCGAAGGGCGCCTCGGGATGGCGGCCGGGATGGACGCTGATGGCGGCGCCGGTGATACGGGCGGCTCGTGCGGCGGCGATGAGCGCCAGCCGCTCGAACTCGTGCATCGGCCAGGAGCAGCCGATCTCGCCGATGAGGCCGGCGCGGACGGCCGTGCCGTCGAGGCCGCGCTCGATCTCGGCGACGAAGCGACCGGTGAGGTCCTCGACGCTCAAAGCGAGGGTGGCCGCGTCCTGATAGTCGGCCGTGTAGGTGCCGGCGGCGGCGACGACATGGACGGAGGCGGCTTCGGAGGCCGCCTTCAGGCCTTCGGCATCGCGGGCGAGGCCGCCGGTCGACTGGTCGACGAGAAGGTCGCCGCCATCGGCCCGGAACACCCGGAGTTCGGCCGCCGCGATGGCGCGATCTGTCTGCCGGGCATTGTTGCGGTTCTCGTTGGAGCGGTAGTCGATCTGCCAGCGGTTCTCGATCGTGATCGGCGGATCGTCGACCGAAGCGCGATCGCCCGGCCTCACGAGATCGAAGAGGAGATGCTCGTGGAAGGCGACGCGGCCGATCTCGGCGGCGGGCACGTCGCCGCGCACCGTGCGCACGAAGCCGGGCAGCGGTGCCGCCGTCATGCCGCCCGGCTCCCTGCGGTGCCGCACCAGGCGATGATCGCGGCGGCGGTGACCTTCACCATGCGCAGCCAGTCCTCGACATCGACCCATTCGTCGGTGCCGCCGGCCTGGGTGAGATCGCCGCAGAGCGATCCGAAGCCGAGGGCGGGAATGCCCTTCTGCACCAGCGGATTGCGGATGTCGCTCGATGTGTGCATCGGGTTGACGCGCGGCGACAGGCCGGAGACCGAGCGGATGGCGCCTGCGAGCGTCTGATAGAGCGGGTTGCTCTCGGCGACCTCGCTGCCGGTGACGCCGGCGAGGAAGCGGACGACGGGCGGATGTGCGGAAAGGAACGCATCTGCCGCGACCGTTTCTGCGAGCGCCGCCTCGATCTCGGCGCGGACGCTTTCGAGCGTCTCCGGCGGTGGGAACGAGACGGAGGCGGTGAAGGTGAGGCGGCCGGGAACGCGCGTCGTCAGCCCCGGTTCGCCGAAATGCATTTCGGAGATCAGGATATTGGTCGAGCGGCCGACGGCAGCCTCCAGGAGCGGATGGCGGATGCGTTCGCCGCGGGCGGCGTCGAGCCGGCGGAGCGCGGCGATCAGCAGCTCGGCCTTCTCCAGCGGGTGGACCGCGCGGTGAGCGAAGGCGGTGTGGCCAGGCTCGGCGGTCTCCGGCGGCTTTCCAACAACCTCGACGGAGAACTCCAGGAGACCCGAAGCGAGGGCCTTGATCTCGACCATGCCGGCGCCGGATTCGGCGGGATGGAGATAGAGCGCGCCATCGGCACTGGTGTCCTGATGCAGCACCGCCGCGATGCCGCGGGCATGGCGCTTGCTGGGCGTGCTGGCGAAGAGCAGGTCGCCCGCCAAGTCGAGGCCAGACCGGTGGATGGCCTCGATTGCCATCACCCCGGCGGCGATGCCGGCGAGATCGTCGGCGACGCCCCAGCCATGCATGCGGCCATTCTCGATCACCGCGGCGAAGGGGTCGTGCCGCCAGCCTTTCGCGGCGGCGGTCGGCTCGCTATCGGGATGGGCGAAGATGAGCAAGCTGCGGCCCGTCCCGGTGCCGTCGAGCCGGGCGACGACATTGCGCCGTTCGCCCTCGCTGCGGGCGCCGGCTGCGGCGAATTCGGCGGTGACGGGAACGTCCGCGGGGTCATAAACGGCTGCGCGGACCTCGGCGCCGAGCGCCTCCAGCCGGGCGGCGACGGCGGCCTGGACCGCATCCTCGCCCAAGGCCTGAAGGGCGATCAGCTCGGCGAGAAAGGCCAGCGCGCTGTCGCGCCGACGATCGACCTCGCCGAGGACAGCGTCGGTCACAGCCTCAGTCGCGGGGTCCGATAGCGTCGTCAACTGGCTGTCCATAGGGCCTGCATGCGCCGGTGTTCGCATCAAGACAGAACACAGTCGGTATACAATTGCAATGCAATCCCATGCCGCAGGACCGCGCCATGGCGGCGGCCGAAAGGCTCAGGAAACGGCCTTGAGTGCGAAGCGCACCAGCGAGCGGATATGCGTCGCGACCGCCTTCCGGACCGCCTTCGGGTCCTGCGCCGCGAGGGCGTCCAGGATCGCCTCATGCTCGCGCGAATCGGGGCCGAGCCGGTCGGCGAGGCGGTCGATCTCGAAGAGCTGGGTGGTGACGCGCAGCGAGACCAGCGTCTCGGCCATCACGTCGTTGGCGCAGTTGCGGATGAAGAGGCTGTGCACGAGATCGTCGGCGCGCCAATGCTCGATCTTGTCATAGGGGACCGTGTGCTCGACGCGCCGCGCCTCGGCCCGCACCGCTTCGATCTCGTCCGCGCTGATGCGCGGGATGGCGAGCACGGCCGCTTCCGGCTCCAGCACTTCGCGGACCTTGAGGCTCTGGAGATATTCCTTGAGCTCGACCTTGCGCACCTCATAGGAGCGGCCGGGATGCTTCTGCAGCAGTTCCTCGCCCTCGAGGCGCTGCAGCGCCTCGCGCAGCGGCGTGCGCGAGACGCCGAGCCGCTCGGCAAGGTGCTGCTCGACGATCGGATCGCCGCTCCTGAGCTCGCGCTCGCGGATCATGCGCGACAGCGAGTGATAGGCCTGCTGCGCAAGGTTGCGGGGCGCTGGCGGGCCGTCGCCTTCCAGATGAGCCGGCTTCTCGTTGCTGAGCGACATCCCTGGTCGGTTCCGAAGGGTTGGGACAGTGATGCAGCGCGTCTCGACGGGCGCTTCATCGACGAATATATCAGGCGGCGAAGTCGGCGCTACCGGAAACCCGCGCCCAAGGGCCGCCTTCCTGGCGATGCCCCGCCCGGCCCTGACAAAGTGCGAGCGGCGTGAGCTGGGCCAAGCCGCTGATTTCGCGCCGCGAATGGACCTGCCGCCGCAAGCGGCTGTGACTGGCAACAAATACGGCTTGCGAAGCGCGCGCTTTTGCCGTGTTCTCCGATTGTGTACCGCCTGAATGCAGGGCTGGCGCGCTGACCGCGCATCCGGCCCGGCCAGGAGGCGGTCCTGTGCTCAGGGGGAGTTTGCCACAGCCGGCGGAAGATGCCGCCGCCCGAGTGATGTCCACAACCACGGGTCGTCCGCTGCCGGGTGCCGCGCCGGCCACGCACCGGCGGGATTCGGCAGCAACGGGGCGGGTGCGCGGAGATGCCGGCTGGTATGGGCTCCGCGGCCGTGATCATAATCAAGAATCCAGAGGGAAAGACCAGATGATCATCACGAGACGAATGTTGGGTGTCCTTCCGATCGCCATGGCGGCCGCCGTGGCGGGCATGGTCCCGGCCGGCGCCTTCGCGCAGGACGCGTCGACGCTGGTCGTCGACACCGCCTTCCAGCTCAAGACGGCCGATCCGGCGCGCGAGTTCGAGCCGACCGCCAATCTCGTGCTGCATCCCGTCTACGAGACGCTGATCACCTTCAAGGGCAGCGACCTGACGACGCTGGTGCCCTCGCTGGCCAGCATTCCGGTCGTCGCGCCGGACGCCAAGACCTTCACCTTCACGCTCAATCCGGCGGCGAAGTTCAGCGACGGTTCGCCGGTGACGGTCGACGACGTGATCTTCTCGTTCAATCGCGTCAAGAACGTGAAGGGCAGCCCGTCCTTCCTGCTCGACGGCGTCACCGTCGCCAAGGGCGCCAAGGATGGCGAGATCGTCCTCACCACCGAGCAGCCCGATCCCGGCCTTCCCTACAAGCTGGCCAATCCGGCGGTCGGCATCGTCAATTCCAAGCTCGTCATGGCGAACCAGGGTTCGGCCGACGAGGGCGCCGACAAGACCGACCGCGCCGAGGCCTTCCTCGCCTCGACCTCGGCCGGCTCGGGCCCCTATATCCTCGACAAGTTCGACATGGCCGCCGAGGTCGTGCTGAAGCGCAACGATGCCTATTGGGGCGCCAAGCCCGCCTATGACCAGATCGTCGTGCGCAATGTCGACACCAGCGCGCAGCAGATGAACGTCATGCGCGGCGACAGCCAGATCGCGCTCGACCTTCGCCCCGACCAGCTCGACGCCATCAAGGACGCGGCCTACACGCTGTCGGTCCCCGGCGCCGACGTCGTCTTCATGTTCACCAATGCGAACCCGGAGATCTCGGCGACCGCCGCCAATCCGGATTTCCAGCAGGCCGTGCGCCTTGCGATCGACTATGACGGCATCCTCGCCATCGCCGGCGAGGGCGCGGCGCGTCCGGGCTCGATCATCCCGACGATGTTCGCCGGCGCCCTGCCGACCGACGCGGGTCCGAAGCGCGATGTCGAGGCCGCCAAGGCGGCGCTCGCCAAGAGCGGCATCAAGGATCCGTCGATCGAACTCACCTATGTCTCCGACATCACCAAGAACGGCGTCTCCTTCGCCGATGTCGCGGCCAAGATGCAGGCCGACCTCAAGGAGGTCGGGATCACCGCCAACCTGAAGCCCTCGCCGGTCTCGACCTTCCTCGACGACTACCGCGCCGGCACGCTGCCGATGACGATCGTCTGGTGGGGCCCGGACTATCCGGATCCGAGCGACTACCTCCTGTTCGGACCCGGCGAGAAGGTGGGCCTGCGCGCCGGCTGGAAGGCCGGATCCGCGCCCGAGGTCACCGAGATCGCCAAGAAGGCGGCGGTCGAGATCGACCAGGCGAAGCGCGTCGAGCTCTATGACGCGTGGCAGAAGGCGCTGAACGCCAAGGGGCCGTTCACCTCGCTGTTCCAGCCCGCCTTCTCGATGGCCTCGTCCAAGACGCTCGAGCCGGTCGAATACAACGCCATGTGGACGATCGACCTGACGGCGATCGCCCCGGCGAAGCAGTAAGGGCGATCCGGTCCGGCAATGTCGTTTCTGCGCTCAGCCTGGTACGCATTGCCGAACCTCGTCCGCTTCGTCATCCGCCGGCTCTTCGTCGGCCTGCTGCTCTGCCTCGGCATCACCCTCGTCTCCTTCGCGCTGACGCAGGTGGTGCCGGGCGACCCGGTCTCCGCCAATCTCGGCGACCGGGCCGCCAGCGATCCGGAGATCGTCGCCGCCTTCCGCGCCCGCTACGGTCTCGACAAGCCGGTTCCCCAGCAATACCTGCTCTATCTGGAGCGGCTGGTGCATGGCGATCTCGGCGAATCGCAGCAGACGAAACGGCCGGTGACGACCGATCTCGCGCAATATCTGCCCGCGACGATCGAGCTTGCCACCGCGGCGATGATCCTCGCGCTCGTGCTCGGCATCACGCTCGGCGTCGTCGCCGCGATCGGCCGCGACCGATGGCCGGACCAGGTGATCCGCGTCATCTCGCTCGCCGGCGTCTCGATCCCGACCTTCTGGCTGGCGCTCGTCACCTTCTACATCTTCTTCTTCAAGCTCGGCATCGCGCCGGGGGTCGGGCGGCTCAATCCCGGCGGCAAGGCGCCGCCCTCGATCACCAACATGTTCACGATCGACGCGCTGCTCTCCGGGCAGTGGACGACGCTCGGCATCGCGGCGAGCCATCTCGTGCTGCCGGCGACCGTGCTCGCGATCTATACGGTCGGCTCCATCACCCGCTTCACGCGCGCGGCGATGCTGGAATCGCTGTCGCAGGATTATGTCCGCGCGGCCCGCGCCAAGGGCCTGCCGGAGCGCACCGTGATCCTCCGCCATGCGCTGCGTCCGGCGCTCGCCGCGATCGTCACCGTCGCCGGCATGGCCTTCGGCCGCATGCTCTCCGGCACGGTGCTGGTCGAATCCGTCTTCTCCTGGCCGGGCATCGGGCAATATGCCTACAAGAGCGCGCTGGCGCTCGACCTTCGCGCCATCATGGGCGTCAGCCTCGTGGTCGCGGCCATCTATATCCTCGTCAACATGGCGGTGGACATCATCTACGCGCTGATCGACCCGCGGATACGCCTCGGATGAGCGACGGCAGCCTCGCCCCCGCGGAACCGATCGCCCTGCCGCGCCGCCGCTTCCTGCGCCGCTCGGTATGGACGCAGCCGCTCGGCCTTGTCGGCGCCGGTCTCCTCGTCGTGATCGTGCTCCTCGCCGTCTTCGCGCCCTGGCTGACGGCGCATGGGCCGATCGACATGGTCGCCAAGCGCTTCATGGCTCCGTCGGCGGAGCACTGGTTCGGCACCGACCAACTCGGCCGCGACGTGTTCGCCCGCGTCATCTATGGCGCGCGGGTCTCGCTGCCCTATGCGCTGCAGCTCGTCGTCATGGCGGCGGTGATCGGCACGCTGCTCGGCGCCATCGCCGGCTATTTCGGCGGCTGGATCGACGGCGTCATCATGCGCGCCGCCGATCTCGTGATGGCCTTCCCGGACATCATCCTCGCCATGGCGGTGGTCGCGGCGCTCGGGCCGGGGCTCTTCAACGCCGTGCTCGCGGTGGTCGTCGTGTCGTGGCCGATCTATGCCCGCGTCGTGCGCTCGATGCTGCTCACGATCCGCGACGAGCCCTATGTGCAGTCGAGCCGGCTGCTCGGCGTCTCGGCCATGCGGGCGCTGTGGGTCGATGTGCGGCCGAACGTGGTCGGGCCGCTCGTCGTGCTCGCGGCGCTCGAATTCGGCCATGCGGTGCTGATCCTCGCCGGCCTCTCCTTCCTCGGGCTCGGCGCGCAGCCGCCGACGCCGGAATGGGGCCAGATGGTCTCTGACGGCTCGAAATATTTCGACAAATGGTGGCTGTCGGTGTTCCCGGGCCTCGCGATCCTGCTCGTCGTGCTCGCCGCCAATTTCCTCGGCGACACGCTGCGCGACGCGCTCGATCCGCGCACGGCCAAGGCTTTCCGCTGATGGCCGGCGCGCCCCTCCTCTCGATCGAGAATCTCTCGATCAGCCTGCCGACCGCCGATGGCGGGCGGGCGCTCGCCGTGCGCGGCGTCGACATCGCGATCGGCGAGGGCGAGATCGTCGGCCTCGCCGGCGAAAGCGGCAGCGGCAAGACGCTGTCCGCGCTGGCGGCGCTCGGCCTGCTGCCCTCCGGCGCGACGACCGGCGGACGGGTGGTGTTCGACGGGCGCGAGCTCATGGGCGAGGGCGGGCGCGGCGCTGCCGCGGTGCGTGGCCGCGATCTCGCGATGGTGTTTCAGGATCCGATGACGGCCCTGCATCCGATGCTCTCGGTCGGAAGGCAGATGACGGAGCATCTCGTGCAGCACCGGCGGATCGGCCGCGCCGAGGCCGACCGGATCGCGATCGCCATGCTCGACCGCGTGCGCATCCCCAATCCGAAAGAAGCGATGGCCCGCTTCCCCCACCAGTTTTCGGGCGGTATGCGCCAGCGCATCGCCATCGCCTCGGCGCTCGCAGCGGGGCCGCGCCTCCTCATCGCCGACGAGCCGACGACGGCGCTCGACGTGACGGTGCAGGCCGGCATCCTGCGGCTCATCGAAAATCTGCGCCGCGAGCTGAAGCTCTCGGTGCTGCTCATCACGCATGATCTCGGTGTCATGTCGGCGCTCGCCGACCGCGTCTATGTCATGTATGCCGGCCGCGTCGTGGAGCACGGGTCGCGCGCGGCGGTGCTGTCGCGGCCGCGCCACCCTTACGCGCGCGGGCTGCTCGACGCGCTGCCGCATGGCAGCCCCGCCGATCACCCGCTGCAGGCACTGCCCGGCTCGCCGCCCTCGATCGGCCGCTTCCCCGCCGGCTGCGCCTTCCATCCGCGCTGCCGCTTTGCCGAGGATATCTGCCGCGCCGACATTCCCGAACTGCTTGCCGTGGGCGAGGGCCATGCGATCGCCTGCCCGGTGGATCCGCTCGCGGTGGTGACGGCATGAGCCTGCTCGAGGTCCGTGATCTCTACGTGCGCTATCGCGGCCATTCCGGTGCCGTTGTGACGGCCGTGGCCGGCTGCAACATCGATGTCGAGGAGGGCCAGATCGTCGCGCTGGTCGGCGAATCGGGCTGCGGCAAGTCCTCGCTGGGCAAGGCGGCGGTCGGACTGATCACGCCGGCCGGCGGCAGCGTCACCTTCGACGGCGCGCCGGTGGAACCGCTCGGCCGCAAGGCGCGGCCAGCCCCGCAGCGGCGGCTGCAGATGGTGTTCCAGGACCCGTTCTCCTCGCTCAATCCGCGCCGCCCGATCGGCGAACTCATCGCCGACGGCATCCGCGTCGCGGAAGGGCATGGCGGGAAGCGCCGCTCGGTCGGCGAGTGCCTTGAGCGCGTGGGTCTTTCGGCCGGCATCGCCGACCGCTTCCCGCACCAGTTTTCCGGCGGCCAGCGCCAGCGCATCGCCATCGCCCGCGCGCTCGCCGCCGATCCGCGCTGCATCGTGGCCGACGAGCCGATCTCCGCCCTCGACGCCTCGGCGCAGGCCTCGATCGCCAACCTGCTCGTCGACCTCGTGGCCGATCTCAAGGTCGGCCTCCTGTTCATCTCGCACGACCTCTCGATCGTCCGCCGCATCGCCGACGTCACGACGGTCATGTATCTCGGCAAGATCGTCGAGCGCGCGCCGAGCGAGGCGCTGTGGGCGCGGCCGGCGCATCCCTATTCGCGTGGCCTGATCGGCGCGATCACCGAGCCGGACGGCGAGGGGCGGCTGCCCGACGACCTGCCCGGCGACGTGCCCGATCCGGCGGCGCCGCCGCCCGGCTGCCGCTTCCATCCGCGCTGCCCGATCGCCATTCCGCGCTGCGCCATGGAGGAACCCGCATTCCGGCAGCTCGTTCCGGGTCGCATGGCCGCCTGCCATCTGGCAGAAACCGTTCTCGGGTGAACCGTCCCCGCCACCAACGAAGAGACGCATGATGATCAATTACAAGCAGCGCATGCAGCGCTTCCAGGGCCTCATCGCCGGCGCCGCCGATCTCGTGTTCTTCCCGATCGCGACCGATCTCGACTATCTGACCGGCATTCATCGCGACATCCCCTGCTATGGCCGCGTGCTGCATCCCGGTGCCTGGCTGGAAGGGGCGTGGCTCTCGGCCGACAAGGGGCCGATCCTGACGCTGCCGCGCATGACCGCGGAACTCGGCGGCAAGGGCGGCATCGAGGGCTTCGAGATCCGCGTGCTCGGCGACTGGGACGATCCGGCGGTGATGGCCAAGGCGATCATCGACGAGATGAAGCTGCCGGCTTCGCCGCGCGTCGCGGTCAGCGAGAATGCCGAGGCGGAATCGCTGATCGAGATCCAGAAGCTGATCCCGGACGCCCGCTTCGTCTCGGCGACCAAGATCCTGCGCCAGCTGCGCGTCATCAAGGACGCCGACGAAATCGCGATCATGCGCGAGGCCGGGCGGATTACCGAGGCGGCGCTCACCGACGCCATCGCCACCTTCAAGCTCGGCATGACCGAGCTCGATGTCGTCGCCGAGCTCGACTACCAGATGAAGCGGCACGGCTCGCTCGGCCCGTCCTTCACGACCTCGCTCTACAATACCGGCACCAACCACCCGATGCTGCTCGGCCAGCCGCTGAAGACCTGGCCGCGCAAGCTGAACCCGCCGGTCTCGGTATTGCTCGACTTCGGCGCCGTGCTGGACGGCATGTGCTACGACTATGGCCGCACCGTTTCCTTCGGCGCGCCGAGCGCCGAGCAGGTGAAGGTCCATCGCCTGATCATGGATTCGCAGGCCGCCGGCATCGCGGCGCTGAAGGCGGGGCAGGCGACCTGCGCCGAGGTCGACAAGGCGGCGCGCGACGTCATCGCCGCGGCCGGCTATGACAAGGCCTTCCGCCACCGCCTCGGCCATGCGATCGGCGCCGACGTGCATGAGCCGCCTTTCCTGACCAAGGGCAGCGACACGGTCGTGCAGGAAGGCATGATCTTCACCGTCGAGCCGAGCATCCTGCAGGACGGAAGCTTCTCGGCCCGCGTCGAGGACTGCATCGTCGTGCGCCCCGAAGGCGGCGAGAAGCTCACCAACGGATTCCAGGACCTGATCGTCGTCGACGCCTGAGAAGACCGATGCGCGGGCGCGTCAGTGGACGCGCCCGTGGTCGTTGGCCGGCCGGCGCGCCGCCTCGCGGCGGCGGTGGATTGCGGTGCCGAGCGCGGCGACCCAGGTACGGGCCGGCACGAAATCCGGCTCGCCGGCGCCCTTTTCCAGTTCGGCGATCAGCGCCTCGATCTTGGTGCGCATGACGGCCAGGGTCTCGCGGTCGAACTTGTCGATGCCGGGCTCCTGGTCCAGCGCCTTGCCGATGCCGTCGAGGGCCGCGCGCCAGGCGGCCGGATCGGCGAAGGTGACGTCCTGGTGCAGCGCGTGGTGAAGCGCGCCGAGCTGCTCGATCAGATCCAAGGTCCTGTCCTTCCGCGTTGCGACCGGCGATGCCGCGTCAGCGCTTCTTCCAGAGGCCGGCGCCGCCTTCGAGCCCCGCCTCGTTGGAGGCGATGGTCACGTTCTTCGGCAGATCGAACTCGATATGCTTCGCGTTGCCGCCGCCGATATGCAGCATGTCGTAGTGGAGGAGCGTGTAGATGAGGCCGATCGCCTTTTCCACCCGGTGGTTCCAGTGCTTCTTGCCCTCGGCCTCATAGGCGGCGTTGCCGAGATATTCGTCGTAGGTCTTGTCGTCGTGGATCGGGTGATGCGCCAGCTCCATATGCGGCATCAGATCGCCGTCGCGGAACAGCGCCGTGCCGGCGCCGGTCCCGAGCGTCAGGACGAATTCCAGTCCCTTGCCGGTGATCACCGCCATGCCCTGCATCTCGGCGTCGTTGATGACGCGCGCCGGATGACCGCCGAGCGCCTTCGACAGCGCCTCCGCCAGCTCGAAGCCGCTCCAGTCCTCCGTCCCGAGATTGGGCGCGGTCAGGATGCAGCCATTGCGCACGACGCCCGGAAAGCCGACCGAGATGCGGTCGAAGGCCGGGAACGGCTTCACCAGTTCGGTGATCGCTTCGAGGAACACCTTGGGCGGGCAGGGATGCGGCGTCGGAACGCGGGCGCGATCGGTCAGCATGTCGCCCTTGTCGTCGATGACGGCGGCCTTCAATCCGGTGCCGCCGACATCGATCGCGAGAATGCCGGGCATGGGTGTCTCCTCGTTGCTTTTCCGCGGGCCTTGTCGCGGGGGAACGGTCAGCGGGCGGAATGGCTGCCGTCGTGGCGGGCCTTTTCGACGGTGACTTCGAAGTCGGTGCCTTCCCAGCGCTCGCCTTCCGGCCAGTAGAAGGTGAAGCGGATCGCACGTCCGGCACGGATGCGGCTCGTATCGATGTCGAGGAAATGGATGCCGAAGCTGTTCTCGCTGGTCGGCGTGTCCTCGACGGTCTTCCAGTCGTCCTTCGACCAATGGACGAGCGCCGGCGCCTCGAGCTCGATGCGCAGCGCGCGGCCATGCGCGACGGTGCGGATCTTCTCCGAGAAGCGCCAGATGCGGACCGAGGCGCGGACCTTGTCCTTCTGGTAGCGCTGCACGGTCTGCGGCGGCATGTCGAAGACGGCGCCGTCGCGCAGCGAGCGCAGCAGCTTGATATGCTCCGAATGCGCCCAGACCAGCGGCATCGCGCTGCCCGAGGCATGGCCGTGATAGAGCTCGCGCTCCGGAATGTCGGGCTGGTCCCAGACCTGTTCGGGCAGCATGCCGCCCGGGCTCGCCGAAGCCTCGAGCGTATCGAGGAGCTGCTCGGCGATGTCGAGGCGGCCGGCGGCGATCTCGTAATGGGCGCGCTCGCCGGTCAGGAGCGGCCAGGGCCGCCCGACGCCGGTGCCGTCGAAGGGACTGCCGTCCTCGTGCTCGCCATAGCCGTCGCCATTGTAACGGTACCAGATCGGCCCCTGCGGCAGCTCGATGCGCAGCGTGGCGTCGATCGCCTTCACCGTATCGACGATGCGTGGATCGTCGGCCGCGCGGAGGCCGAAGCGCACCAGCGCCAGCGCGTCGGGGCTGAGCAGCATCGAGGCCTGCTGGTTGGTTTCCGACGGCGGCCGGTTCTTGATCGGCACGAAGCCGTCGAGCGGCGAGGCGGCGTCCGCCGTGTCGGGCGCGGCGATGCGGACATAGTAGCCGTCGATGCCGAGCTTGCGGCTGAGCTCGGTGTCGCGGGCATAGGTCCAGTATTCGATGTCCTCGTTCCAGCTGTCCGCCGTCTCGCGCAGATAGCGGGCGCTCGCATGATGGCCGACGATATCGAAGATGTCGGCCGCGGCGAGAAGGCCGGCCACCTCGACCGCGAGCGTGAAGGGCGAATAGCCGGCATCCTCCTCCCAGCGGTCCTGGCCGGTCACCGGGCCGTTGCGCACGAGGAAGCGCGCCGCCTTCTCGATCATCGGCAGGAAGCGGTGCGCGTCGGCGGCGTCGATATGGCCGTGGCGGCGCAGCATGTCGGCGAGGATGATCGGGAAGGCGCATTCGTCCATCTGGACGCCGGCCCAATAGGGCCAGCCGTCCAGCCAGATATTCTGCGACCAGTGGCCGTCCGCCTCCTGCACCGAGGCGAGATAGGACAGCACGGCCTTGGCCTGCTGCGTCGCGCCGGCGGCGAGGAAGCCGCCCGCCGTCTCGACGAGATCGCGCGGCCAGACGAGATGATAGCCGCCGAGATCCTCGTCGCCCTTGTTGAAGCCCCAGGGGATTGAGAGGCTGGCGATCGCCGCGCCAGGGAAGGAATCGGGCTGGTGCGTCGCCAGCACCGCGGTGCTGATGCGATAGGCGTTGAGGTTGGAGGCGCCGGCCGGACGGTCGAGCGGCTCCAGATCCTTCTGGAAGGCGCGCCAGCCGGCGGCATAGCCGCGGCGCGCGACCTCGAAGCCGTTCTGCAGGCTCGACTTCGCCTTGTAGGCCGCTTCCTGCCAGCGCGAGCCGAAGCCGATCGCGACGAGCGCATGGCCGTCATGGCCGGCGAGGTCGATCTCGGCGCACATGGCGACATTGCCCGCCTCGGCCATGCGATAGCCTTCCTCGAGACGGCCATTGGCGTGGAGCTGCTGCCAGCCGTCCGAGGTGCCGACATAGCCGACCGAGCGCGAGACGAGCGGCACCGAGCAGGCGAGGGCGAGCGCGCCGGCCTTGGCCCCGGTCGCGAACAGCATCGGCATGCCCTTGTAGTCGTCCACCCAGGCAGTGTTGTCGGCGCCGGAATTGATGAGATGCGGCGAGAGCAGGCCGAACACGCGGTAGTCGGCGAGTTCGCCCTGCAGCGCCTCGAAGGTGATTCGCTGCAGGAGTGTCTCGCGCTTCGGATCGGTCAGGATCTCCTTCTCGATCCGCCACTTGCCGTCGCGGGCGGTGTTCATGATCCGGAAGGCGGGGACACCCTCCTCGATCATCGCGATCGAATGGTCGCAGTCGCGCTTTTCCTCGGCGAAATAGCCGTCCGGGCCGGTGACGATGAAGCCGAAATCGCGGGTACAGGCGGCGTCGACGCGCGGCCAGTAGATCTCGTTCAGGATGCCGTGGCTGAGCGTGAACCAGATGCGGCTGGCGGCGGTGCCGGCGGTTCCGACGCCGGTCTTGGCGCTCGACGTCCAGCGCGGCGGCAGGCCGGGCTTTCCAGGCGGTGTCATCTCCCCGGGCG
>Ga0209930_1001043_pt1 | contig 49535 bp, 46 predicted proteins | sample ThiBiot_500_biof_2_FD_183948 | JGI IMG/M metagenome (GOLD analysis project Ga0209930, IMG submission 183948) | Wastewater bioreactor microbial communities from Cape Town, South Africa - Thiocy_cont_500_biof (SPAdes) | ecosystem: Engineered > Bioreactor > Thiocyanate-remediating >...
GCGCCGATCGGGGCGGCTGCCGGAAAACGCGACCAAGGTGCTCGGCGGCTGGGTGATCAATGTCGCGCTGCCGGCCGCGGCGCTGAAGAGCCTCGACCATCTGGCGATCGATGGCGGCTGGTGGTTCGCCGCCGCGACGCCCTGGCTCGGCGCGCTGGCGGCGATCGCGATCCTCGTTCCCGTCTGCCGCGCGCTCGGCTGGTCGCGCCAACGCACCGGCGCGCTGCTGCTCGGCGCCGGCTGGGGCAACACCTCCTTTGTCGGCCTGCCGATGATCGCCGCCTTCGCCGGGCAGCAATGGCTCGGCCTCGGCATCGTCATCGACCTCTTCGGCTCCTATCTGGCGCTCTCGACGCTCGGCCTCGCCATCGCCGCCGTCGCGAGCTCAGGAAAGCTCGACTGGCGCGAAGTGGGACGGCGGATCGTCACCTTCCCGCCTTTCATCGCCATCGTGGTGGCGCTCGTCATCAACGATCTCGACCGCCCGCTCTGGCTGACCGCACTGCTCGATGCGCTGGCCGGCACGCTGACGCCGATCGCGCTTGCCGCCGTCGGCTGCGCGCTGCGCTTCGACCGGCTGAAAGGCCACGCGGCGCCGATTGCGCTCGGCCTCGCGCATCGGCTCATCCTGGCGCCGCTGCTGCTCGTCGGGCTCTATCTGCTTTTGGGACAGGCCGGCGATCCGGTCGCCAAGGTCGCGATGCTGGAAATGGCAATGCCGCCGATGCTCGGCGCCAGCATCATCGCGCTCGACCACGATCTCGAGCCCGATCTCGGCGCGCTCCTGATCGGCATCGGCGTCCCGCTCTCGATGGTGACGGCCTGGGCCTGGTGGACGATCATCGCCGCGCTGTGAGGCCTGCCGGCGCTATCCGCCCTTCGCGATCTTCTCGAGCTCGGGGACGAGCTGCGCCGCGACGGCCTCTTCGGTGAGCGGGCCGATGAACTTGAAGCGGATCACGCCCTTGCCGTCGACGAGGAAGCTCTCCGGCACGCCATAGACGCCCCAGTCGATCGCCGTGCGGCCATTCTGGTCGGCGCCAATGCGGGCATAGGGATTGCCGAACTGACCGAGAAAGGCCCGGGCGTTGTCCGGCTTGTCCTTGTAGTTGATGCCGACGACGGTGAGGCGCGGATCGGTCGCCAGCTTCTCCAGCACCGGATGCTCCTCGCGGCAGGGCGCGCACCACGAGGCCCAGACATTGACGAGCATCGGCTTGCCGGTCGAGAGGTCGGCGCTGGCGAGGCCCGGAACGTCGAGGCCCTCCACCGGCGGCAGCGCGGTCGCCGGCGCTTCCTTGCCGATCAGCACCGAGGGCACCAGCGAGGGGTCGCCGCCCTGTTCGAGGCGGACGAGGAAGAGCACCGCGAGCGCGGCGAACACGACGAGCGGCGCGATGATAGCGATGCGGCGGCCGAGCCGGCGCGGCGGCTTCGGATCGGAACTCATGCACGGCCCTCCCCGGCCTTGCCATCATTCCGGCGCGAACGGCGGCGGATGCCGCGCGCCTCGAGATCGGCGAGGCGGCGGCGCTGCGTGCGGCCGTCCACCACCACCCAGACGACGAGCGCGACGACGATCAGCGCCGAAATTCCATAGGCGGCGAGGATGAAGCCGGCATGATCGCCCAGCATGGTCAGGCCGCCCCGACCGGCTGGCTGGCGGCGACGAGGCGGAGCGCGCGGATGCGGCGGCGCAGGATCTCGTTCTTCATCGCCATGAGCACGAGCGCGAGGAAGACGAGCGTCGCGCCGACGGCCGAGATCAAGAGCGGGTAGAGCATGCTGGCATCGATGGTCGAGCCGCCCATGCGGAAGACGCTCGCGCCCTGATGCAGCGTGTTCCACCAATCGACCGAGAACTTGATGATCGGGATGTTCACGGAGCCGACCAGGATCAGCACGGCGGCGACGCGGCCGGCCTTGTTCGGATCGTCGATGGCGTTCCAGAGCGCGATGAGGCCCAAATACATGAGGAAGAGCACCAGCACCGAGGTCAGCCGCGCATCCCATTCCCACCAGGTGCCCCACATCGGCTTGCCCCAGAGCGAGCCGGTGACGAGGGCGATCAGCGTGAAGGCGGCGCCTATCGGCGCGATCGCGCGCGCGGCGACATCGGCGAGGGGATGGCGCCAGACCAGCGTTCCGAGCGCCGAGGCGGCCATCAGTCCGTAGCCGAACATCGACAGCCAGGCGGCGGGCACATGGATGAACATGATGCGCACCGTCTCGCCCTGCTGGTAATCCGGCGGCGCGACGAAGAGGCCGAGATAAAGGCCGACGCCCAAGACCAGCACCGCCACGACCCAGAGGATCGGCAGCACGCGGTCGGCGAGCGCGATGAAGCGGGTCGGATTGGCGAGGTCGACGAGCGGCATGACCTTCTCATAGGGGCGCCGCCGCGGAGCCGCAACGGCGCCGATCCGCCCGCCGATCAAAAATCCGCGCCCCGCCCGCGAGGCGGGGCCGCGATGTTCGTTCGGCTGCGCCGTGCAGTCAGTTCGGCTGCGCCGCCTTGGTCACGATGACGTTGAACGAGGCGGGCTTCAGCTTGACGCGGACGGTCTCGCCCTCGATCGCGACATCGGCATTGGTCTTCGGCGCGACCGTGTTCGGCGCGTCCTTGGTGTTGACCGCCTTCAGGTTGGCATGATGGATCTCGGTCGCGGCGACGAGGCTGCGCTCGGCGCCGAGACCGCGCAGCTCGATGTCGACCTCGAGATTATCCGAGAGGCTGCGGTTGAGCGCGATGACCGTCGTCGTGCCGTCGGCCGGATTGTCGATCACCGTCGCATAGAGATAGGGGATCTCCGGGAAGGTCTTGGCCGAATAGCTCGGCGAATCCGACACCGTGCGCAGCACGCGGCCATGGCCGTATTTCGAGGCCAGCGCGAAGGGATGGAAGATCGTCTGCCGCCAGGCGGCGCCGCCGGTCTCGGTCATGATCGGGCCGATGACGTTGACGAGCTGCGCGAGGCAAGCGGTCTTCACGCGGTCAGCATTGTTGAGGATGGCGATGAGGGCGCCGCCGACGATCAGCGCGTCCTCGGCATTGTAGACTTCCTCGATCAGCGGCGGCGCCTCGGGCCAGCCGGGCTTCCTCATATGCTCGATCTTGTGGGTCTTGTACCAGACGTTCCACTCGTCGAGCGACAGCATGATCTTCTTGTAGGAGCGGCGCTTGGCGCCGACCGCGTCGCAGATCGCAGCGACTTCCTTGATGAAGGCGTCGAGCAGCTCGATGACGCCGAAATATTCCGACGCCGAGTCGGCATTGTTGTTGAAATAGGTGTGCAGCGAGATGAAGTCGACCTCGTCATAGCAATGATCGAGGACTTCATATTCCCAGGAGCCGTAAGTCGGCATGTTGCGATGCGAGGAGCCGCAGGCCGCGAGCTGGATGGTCGGATCGACCCAGCGCATCACCTTTGCGGTCTCGAGCGCGACGCGGCCATATTCCTCGGCGGTCTTGTGGCAGATCTGCCAGGGACCGTCCATCTCGTTGCCGAGGCACCAGAACTTGATGTCGTGCGGCTTCTCGTAGCCATGCTCGCGGCGAAGGTCGGACAGTTCCGAGCCGCCGGAATGGTTGCAATATTCGAGGAAGCGGCGCGCCTCGTCGGGGCCCTTGGTGCCGAGATTGACGCCGAACATCGGCTCGATGCCGGCCTTCTTCGACCAGTCCATGAATTCGTTGGTGCCGAACTGGTTGGTCTCGGTCGAGAACCAGGCGAGGTCGCGGCGCACCGGCCGCTCCTCGCGCGGGCCGACGCCGTCCTCCCAGTTGTAGCCGGAGAGGAAATTGCCGCCCGGATAGCGGATGATCGTCGCGCCGAGCTCGCGCGTCAGCTCCAGCACGTCGCCGCGGAAGCCCTGCTCGTCGGCAGTCGGATGGCCCGGCTCGTAGATGCCGCCATAGACGCAGCGGCCCATATGCTCGACGAAGGCGCCGAAGACGCGGCGGTCGATGTCGGAGAGAACGAAGTCGCGGTCGACGACGAGGCGGGCTTTCAGCATGGCGGACCTCTGGCGGGTGATGCGAAGGCGGACCCGGCGATGGCGGCCGGATCCGCAGGATGGGGCCTATCCCTTGATGCCGGCCGACAGCATGATCGCCTGCGTCACGCGGCGCTGGAAGATGAGATAGGCGAGCGCGACAGGCAGCGCGGCGAGCACCGCGCCGGAGAGATTGCGGGCATAGGCGAGGCCGAAGGCATCGTCGACCTGGGTGATGCCGACCGTCACGTTCATCTTGGCCTGCTGCGTCACCGCGATGAACGGCCACATGAAGTTGTTCCAGGCGCCGATGAAGGTGATGATCGCCAGCGCGGTCGTGATGCCCCAGTTCATCCGGATGAAGACATGCCAGAAGATCTGGTATTCCTTCGCCCCGTCGATGAGCGCCACCTCGCGGTAGTCCTTCGGGATCGAATCGAAGAACTGCTTGTAGACGATGATGGTGACCGGGACGATGAGCTGCGGCAGCACGACGCCGGCCAGCGTGTTGATGAGGCCGAAATCGTTCATCAGCACGAAATGCGTGACGATCAGCGTCTGCGTCGGCACCATGAAGCTGGCGAGGATGGCCAGCCACAGCACCGTGCGGCCGGTGAATCGGAGCTGCGAGATCGCATAGCCGCAGCTCGCGCTGAGGATGAGCACCAGCACCGTCACCGAGACGGAGGTGATGATCGAGTTCATGTACCAGCGGGCGATGTTCGTGTTGAGCAGCACGAAGGCATAGCCGGCGATGGTCCAGATCCGCGGGATCAGCCCGAAGCCGGACTGCACCACCTCGTCCTCGGGCTTCAGCGTCGTGACGGCGGCCCAGTAGAGCGGGAAGGCCCAGACGACGGCGCAGAGCACGGTGAAGACGGAGATCAGTCCGCCGGCGATGTTGAGACGCCTGATCATTTCTGGCCTCGCGAGCGCAGCACCTGATATTGCAGCACGGACAGGACGACGATCAGCGCGAACAGCGCCAGCGACACCGTCGCGGCATAGCCGCCCTTGTTGAGCTGGAAGGCCTGCTTGTAGATGTACTGCACCATGACATAGGTGGCATTGGCCGGGCCGCCCTGCGTCAACAGATAGACCTGGTCGAAGATCTTCAGCTGCAGGATGAGCTGGATGGTCAGCACCAGCGCCGTGACCGGCCAGATCAGCGGCAGCGTGATATAGACGAACTGCTTGAAGCGGCCGGCGCCGTCGAGCGCGGCGGCGTCGTAGTAGTCCTGCGAGATGTTGCGCAGGCCCGCGATGAACAGCAAGAGGTTGAAGCCGTTGGTCCACCAGATGGTGATGAAGGCGACCATGGGCATCGCCCAGTAGCGGTCGCGGAACACGGCCACCGGCTTGCCGGTGAAATAGCTGATGATCGGCTGCGCGATGCCGAACTGCGTGTCGAGCACCCACTGCCAGATCAGGATGACCACCGAGACCGGCAGGATATAGGGCAGGAAGAAGCAGGCGAGGATGATGCTCTGGAACCAGCCGCTGAGGCGGTTGACCATGAGCGCCAGCGCCAGCCCGATGATCGTCGTCGGGATGACCGTCAGCAGGACGAAGTAGAAGGTATTGAACGTCGACTTCCACATCTGGCCGTCGTTCCACAGCCGGATGTAGTTCTTGAAGCCGATCCAGGCGCCCGGTCCGATCAGGGGAGCATCCGTGAAGGAGAGATGCACCAGCTGGATCGTCGGATAGATGAAGATCACCAGATAGGCGACGATGAACGGCCCGGTGAAGAGAAGGGCCGTCAGGTTCTGTTTACGGTCCATGCGATCGTCCCGCTCGTTCAGCGCGAAACCGGCCGGCTCCGTGACGGGAGCCGGCCGGCAGCGAGGTCGGGAAAGACTACTCGATCAGGCCCTGCAGCTCGTCCTTGAGGCTCTTGACCGCCTCTTCCGGATCGAGCTGGCCGTTCACGGCCGGCACGAAGTAGTTCTGCATGCCTTCATAGATCGGCGAAGCGACGCCGGCGATCGTCGAGGACGGATCGAACACCGCCGTATCGGCCAGCACCGCATAGGTGGCGTTCGGCTGCATCGTCTTGAACTCCTCGCTGTCGCGAGCCGGCAGATAGGCCGGAAGGTGACCGGCGGTCGCCCAGAACAGCGAGTTCTTGTTCATCCAGTCGATGACGGTGAGGACGGCCTTCAGCTTCTCCGGGCTGATTTCCTTGCCCTTGTTGTTCGGGATGGCGAAGGAATGGCTGTCCGCCCAGGTGGCCGGATGGTTGTAGAGGACCGGGATGCGGACCGCGCCCCATTCGAAGCCGAGCTTGCCGTCCTTGGCGAGGTCGGTGAAGGTCGGGACTTCCCAGACGCCGTTGATGTGCATCGCCGCCTTGCCCGAGGTAAAGAGGGCGATCGAGGCGGGATATTCGACATTGGCCGGCGTGTAGCCGTCGGCGACCCAGCTCGCCATCTCCTTCAGCGTGTCGACGGCCTTCTGCTCGTCGCCGCCGTCGAGGACCTTGCCGTCCTTGAGGAAGGGCACGTCCTGCTGGCCGAGCAGCGAATAGAAGATGCGCCACTGCGAGTCGCCGGCCGCGGTATGGGTCGAGAGCGGAACCTCGACGCCGTCATCCTTGAGCTTCTTCAGCGCGGCATTGAAGTTCTCGACGCCGTCGAGACCCTTCGGCAGGCCGTCGTCACCGAGGAGGCCCGACTTCTTCAGGAGGTCCTTGTTGTAGTAGAGGACAACCGAATGGATGTCGAAGGGAACGGCATACTGCTTGCCGTCGACCTGGGCGGCTTCCCAGTTGGCCGGCGTGAAGTTCTTGGCGTCGATGCCGGCGGCCTTGAGCTCGTCCGGCGTGATCTCGCGCAGCGTTCCCGTGGAGACGCCGAGCGGCAGGCGCGACAGGTGATAGGTCATGATGTCCGGGCCCTCGCCGACGGCGGCCGAGGTCTGGACCTTGGTGTAGAAGGGAACGCCCCATTCGAGGGTCGTCGCCTGGATCTCGATGTCGGGATTTTCCTTGTTGAACTTCTCGAGCAGCGCCTTCATGCGCACGCCGTCGCCGCCGCCGAGGAAGTCCCACCAGACCACGGTCTCCTTGGCCTGGGCGCCCATCGTCAGCGCCAGCAGCGCGGCGGTCGCCAGCGCCTTGGTCATCAGTCCACGCATCTTCGTCTCCTCCGTCCTTTGTCGCACTTAAAGGCCCGAAACAGGCCCGTCCTCCGGCGACATGCCTCCTTCGGCGCGGCGGAACCCTCGTCCTCCGACGCCGTCGCAAAGACGCGCAACGGCCAGAGGCCATGCACGCTATCCTCCCCTCCGGCGGAGCCCGCCGGCGGATATCCATCAAAGCCGAGGTTCAGGTGCTTGTCGCGGGCAAGAATGAATTTCCTCGCCGGCCCCTCCCCATCGCCTCCCCAATGGTATTATCATATGCGGCGATCATCCTGATGATCCGCAGCTTTGTCAACCGGATCGTTTGGCCGCCGAGGGAGGGTGGCCCGCATCGGTTTGGTGTGGCCGGCTCAAGAAAAACCGCGTAGGGGAAGAGACGGTGTCGGGAGAGCGCGGGATGCTGGAGCGCGAGCTTCTATCGGTCGGAACGATGAGCGCGCAGGTTGCCAATCACATCGGCAGCCGCATCGTCTCGGGCGAATTCCTGCCCGGCGCCGCGCTGCCGATCGAGAGCGAACTCTGTGAATATTACGGCGTCAGCCGCACGACCGTGCGCGAGGCGGTGAAGAGCCTCGCCGGCAAGCGCCTCGTCGAGGTGTCGCCGAAGGTCGGAACGCGCGTGCTGCCCTTCAACGAGTGGAACCTGCTCGACCGCGACGTGCTCGCCTGGCGGCTGCAGACCCAGTTCGACGCCAAGATCGTCGAGGACATCTTCGAGATGCGCTTCTGCTTCGAGCCGCGCGCCTCGTTCCTTGCCGCCCGCGACGGCACCGACGAGGACCTCGCGCAGATCGAGCATTATTTCCGCGAGCTGGCGGCGGCGCAGCTGGAAGGCCTGCCGATCAAGACGATCTCCGAGGCGGCACTGGAATTCCACCTCGCCATCATCAACGCCTCGCATAACGGCCTGTTCGTCACGATCGGCAGCGCGGTGAAATCGGCGCTGCGCGTCTCGTCCGAAATGCTGCAGCGGCACACCAAGCGGCCGAGCGAGGACGTGGCGCTTCATGACGCGGTGCGCTCGGCGATCGTCGGGCGCCGCCCGGCCGAAGCGGCCAAGGCGATGGAGCATCTCCTCGCCGCCTCGCGCGAGCGGCTGCTTCCGCTCACCGTCGACGCCGCCTGAACGTCAGCGGACGACCGGCCGGCCGTCGGCGACCCAGGCCTTGATGCCGCCGGCGAGATGACGGCCGCCATCGACGCCGGCCGCCACCGCCGCTTCGGCGGCGCGCGCCGAACGGACGCCGCCGGCGCACTGGAAGACGATCGTCCGGCCTTCGGGATCGGGAAGCGCGGCGGGATCGAAGGTCGAGAGCGGGAACGACACCGCGCCTTCGATATGGCCGCTTTCGAACTCGGCCGGCTCGCGCACATCGACGAGCAGGATGCGGTCCTCGGCGAGGCCGGCCGCGATCGCCGCGGGATCGAGATCTTCGAGCATTCCGGCAGTCATCCGTCATCCCTCCTCGGCGGCGCCGCCGCGCGGCATCCTCACGCCAGAGCTAGCGATCCGACGAACGGCTTTCAATCCGTCGCCCCTTGACTCACCGGCGCCCGCACCGATACTTAACCACATGCTTAAGTATTCGGGTGACCTCGACCGGACCTATCAGGCGCTCGCCGACCCTACGCGGCGGGCGCTCGTGGAGCGCCTCGCACGAGGCAGTGCCAGCGTCAGCGAACTGGCCGAACCCTTCGCGATGTCGCTGCCGGCGATCGTGCAGCACCTGAAGCTGCTCGAGGCGAGCGGGCTGGTGCGGTCAGAGAAGACCGGCCGCGTCCGCACCTGCACGCTCGACACCACCGTCCTCAGCGAGGCGGAACGGTGGATCGCGGAGCGGCGCGCGCTGTGGGATCAGCGGCTCGACCGGCTGGACGCACTGCTCGCCGCGACGCAGCCCGCATCGGACAAGGAGGAGGACTGATGACTGCTGTAATCGACGATGAAAGAACCGTCCTTGCCGGCGGAGGGGCGCGGCCGCCCCGCTCCGTGGTGCATGCCAGCTTCACCATCACCCGAGCCTTCGATGCGCGGCCGGCCCGCGTCTTCGCCGCCTTCGCCGATCCGGCGCTGAAGGATCTCTGGTTCTTCGGGCCGCCGGAATGGGGACCGCCGGAGCGGACCTCCGACTTCCGCATCGGCGGCATCGAGACCAGCCGCACCGGCCCGAAGGGCGGCCCGATGCACATCTTCCGCGCCGTCTACCAGGACATCGTTCCGGACGAGCGCATCGTCTACAGCTACGAGATGCATCTTGGCGAGCGGCGGATCTCGGTTTCGCTCGCCACCATCGAGCTCTTTGCCGACAGGCGCGGCACGCGGCTGAAGCTCACCGAGCAGGGCGCCTTCCTCGACGGCCATGACGATGCCGCCAGCCGCGAGCATGGCACCCGCGCCCTCATGGAACAGCTCGCAGCCTCGCTGGAGAAGGACCCGACGCCATGACCGCTTTCGACCCCGCCGCTATCGCTCAGGCCTATTTCGCGGCCTTCCAGACCGCCGACCGCGCCGCGATAGAAGCGCTGCTCGCGCCGGACTTCGCCTTCACCAGCCCGTTCGACGACGCTATCGACCGCGCGGCCTGGTTCGAGCGCTGCTGGCCCTTTTCGGGAAGCTTCCGCTTCGCCGCGCTGCGCGTCCATGCCGGCGAGGACGAGGTGGTCGTGCTCTACGAGACCGCCGACAAGCCGGGCGGCACCTTTCGCAATGCCGAGTGCTTCCGCTTCGACACCGAGGGCCGCATCCGCTCGATCGATGTCTATTTCGGCTTCCTGCCGGCGCCGATGATCGCGGCGATGCAGCGCGCCGCCGGCTGACCGCGCAGCTTTACTCGCGCGCCCGCTGCCTGTATCGGAACCCGCGCGCGGGCCTTTCGCCCACGCGGAAGCGAAGGGCCGAGGCGCTCGATGGATGAACGGCCGGTGGACGGTGGCGGCGCGCCCGAGCTCACGGTCGTGGTGCCCACCTTCAACGAGCGCGGCAATGTCGCGGTCCTCGCCGGCCGGCTCGCCGCGGCGCTCGCGGGCCGGCGCTGGGAAGCCATCTTCGTCGACGACGATTCCCCCGACGGCACGGCCGAGGCGGTGCGGGCGCTGGCAAGCGGCGATCCGCGCATCCGCTGCATCCGCCGCATCGGCCGCCGCGGCCTCGCCGGCGCCTGCATCGAGGGCATGCTGGCGGCGCAGGCGCCCGTCGTCGCGGTGATCGACGCCGACCTGCAGCATGACGAGACGGTGCTCCCCGCCATGCTGGCGCGGATCGACGGCGGTGCCGACATCGTCGTCGCGACCCGCTATGCCGGCGGCGGCGACGCCTCCTCCTTCGATGCCGCGCGCGGCGCCATGAGCCGGGCCGCCACCATGGCGGCGCGGCTGCTGCTCAAGGTGCCGTCCAGCGATCCGATGAGCGGCTTCTTCATGCTGCGCCGGTCGGTTGTCGAATCCGTCGCGCCGAAGCTCTCGACGCAGGGCTTCAAGATCCTGCTCGACATCCTCGCCAGCGTGCCGCCGGGGCTCACGGTCGCCGAGGTGCCCTATTCCTTCGGCGTCAGGACGAGCGGCGCCAGCAAGCTCGACAACCGCGTGATGGTCGATTTCCTCGGCCTGCTGCTCTCCAAGGCGACCGGCGGCGCGATCTCGATGCGCTTCGTCTCCTTCGCGGCGGTCGGCGGGCTCGGCCTCGTCGTGCATCTCGCCGCGCTGCGCCTCGCGCTCGGCGCCGGCTCGCCCTTCACGACGGCGCAGACGCTGGCGACCGTCATCGCCATGACCTTCAACTTCTTCATGAACAACGCGCTGACCTATCGCGACCGCCGCCTCTCCGGCTGGCGGCTGATCCCGGGCCTTCTCACCTTCTATGTCGTGTGCGGCTTCGGCGCCTTCGCCAATATCGGCGTCGGCAGCTGGGTGTTCATCGAGACCGACCGCTGGTGGGTGGCGGGCCTCGCGGGCTCCGTGGTCGGCGCGGTCTGGAACTATCTTTCCAGCACCACGCTCGTCTGGAGGACGCGCCCGTGACGGAGGGCGCGCCGGCAGCAGGCCGCCCTGCCCTCGCGCCGCTCGAGCGGCTGCCGATCGCGCTCGGGCTCATCGCGCTGACGATCCTCGCGCGGCTGCTCCTCGCCGCGCTGGTGCCGCTCGTTCCCGACGAAGCCTATTACGCGCTGTGGTCGACCCGGCTTTCGGCCGGCTATTTCGATCATCCGCCGATGATCGCCTGGTTCATCCGGCCGGGCACCATGCTGCTCGGCGACACGGCGCTCGGCGTCCGCCTGTTTCCGGTGCTCTCGGCCCTCCCCGCGACGTTCTTCATCTGGCGGGCGGCAAGGCACCTCGTCGCCGACCCCCGCGCCGGGGCGCTGGCCGCGGTTCTCTTCAACCTGACGCTGCTCGGCTTCTTCGGCCTCGCGGTGGCGACGCCGGATGCGCCGCTGATCCTCTTCTCCGCCGCGATGCTCTATGCCGCCGCGCGGCTGCTCGACGACGAGCGCCCGTTCTGGTGGCTCGCGGTCGGCGTCGCGACCGGCCTGGCGCTGCTCTCGAAATACTCGGCAGCGCTCGGCGCGGCCGGCTTCGGCATCGCGGTGCTGCTCGTCCCGGGATGGCGGCGACGGCTGCTCTCGCCCTGGCCCTGGGCGGCGCTCCTCGCCGCGCTCATCGTCTTTTCGCCGAACCTCATCTGGAACGCGCTCAATGGCTGGGCGACGGTGATGAAGCAGGGCGGGCGGACGACCGAGGCGTGGCAGTTCCAGCCGCAATATCTTGTCGAATTCTTCGGCGCGCAGATCGGCCTCGCGACGCCGCTCGTCTTCCTCTTCGCCGTTCTCGGCCTCCTGCCGCGCTTCCGCACGGCCTGGCAGGCGAATGGCGCGATGCGGCTGGTGCTGGCGCTCGTCCTGGTGCCGACGGCCTATTTCCTGTTCCATGCGCTGCGAAGCCGGGTCGAGGGCAACTGGCCGGGCTTCCTCTATCCGGCGCTGGCGGTCGCAGCGGCGGCGGCGCTGACGCTCGTTCCAGCCGATACCGGCAGCCGCTTCTCGAGGCTCCGGCGCGCGACGGTTCCCGTCGCGCTCGGCTTTCTCGGCTTCGCCTTCATCTATGCGCTGGTCGTGCCGGTGACGCTGCTGGGGAGCCGCGACCCGATCCTCCGGCTGACGCGCGGCTGGGAAGGCCTCGGCGAGGTGGTGGACACCATCCGCCGCGAGACCGGCGCCCGCTATATCCTGACCTATGACTACCAGCTGAATGCCGAGCTCGCCTGGCTGCTGCCCGATGTGCCGGTCGTGCAGGCCAATGAGAGCCAGCGCTACGACTTTCTCGGCCATGACGGCGACGCGTTTGTCGGCCCCGGCATCGTCGTGACGCGCGACCCGATCGAACAGGAACTCGCCGGTCTCTTCGGCAGCGCCGAACGCATCGCCGTCGTGCCGCGCCGCTTCCGCGGCGTCACCATCGCCGACTATTACATCGTCCGCATCGACCGCCCGACCGCCGGCCCGCTGCCGCAGTGACGACACCAAAACGTCAATTTCGATCAGAAAGCTGATTGACTGCGATCATCCGCTATGGATTGATTGAGCGGTTCCGGCATTTTGCCGGGGCACTTTCTCGACAGCGGCGGCACGGATGGCGCATGGCGGCGGCATGAAGGTGGGGCGGCTCGACGCGATCCGCAGCCATCTCTACGCGAACGGCCCCTCGACGATCCAGGCGATCGCCGACGCGGTCGGCGCCTCGCTCGCCACCATCCGCCGCGACCTGCAGGTGCTCGAGGACGAGGGCGCGATCGACCGCGTCCATGGCGGCGCGCGGATCGCCGAGGGCTCCAGCGTCGAGGTCGCCTTCCAGCAGCGCGCCAAGCAGAATCTCGCGGCGAAGCGCGCGCTGGCCGCGGCCTGCTACGCGGCGCTGAAGCCGCATGGCAGCGTGTTTCTCGATGCCGGCACGACGGTCTTGCAGCTGGCGCGGCTGCTCAAGGTCAACCCGCTGCCGCTGCGCGTCTTCACCAACGGCCTCGCGGTCGCGCAGGAACTCATCGACGTGCCGAAGCTGCAGGTCGTGATGCTGGGCGGCCAGCTTCGCAGCGAGAACGCCTCGCTGGTCGGCCCGCTCGCCGAGGCGATGCTGGACGGCATCTGGCTCGACCAGCTCTTTCTCGGCGCCAGCGCCATCGGCCCCGACGCGGCGATCTACAGCATCGACGCCGCCGAGGCGTCGCTCAACGCCCATATGCTGACTCGCGCCGCCGAGCGCTATGTCGTCGCCGATTCCTCGAAATACGGCACGCTTTCCACGTGGAAGGTGGCGCCGCTGGCGAGCGCCGGCCGCGTGGTGACCGATGGGGGACTCTCCGCCGAATGGCGCCGCCGGCTCGTCGAGCTCGGCGTCGAGGCGATCATCGCCGAACCGGCGGGGGACGCGGCATGACGGGCTCGCTGGTGCTCGGCATCGATGGCGGCGGTTCCAAGACGTTGATCGCGCTCGCGGATCGCGACGGCACGGTCGTCGCCACCAGCGGCGGCTCCGGCATCAATCCGATGGACCGGCCCGACTGGCGCGGCGCGCTCGATGCGATGCTCGCGCCATACCGCGAGCGGCTGCCCGAGATCGGCGCCGTGGTGGCGGGCCTGCCGGCCTATGGCGAATTGCCGCCGCTCTCCGCCGAGCAGGAGCGGGCGATCGCCGATTTCTTCGGCGAAAGGCCGCAGCGGGTCGTCAACGATGTCGAGGCCGCGCATATCGGTGCCTTCGCCGGCGGCCCCGGCGTGCTGATCCTCTCCGGCACCGGCTCCATGGCCTGGGCGCGCGACGCCGCCGGCCATTCGCTGCGCGTCGGCGGCTTCGGCGAGGCCATCGGCGACGAGGGCAGCGCACACTGGATCGGCATCACGGCGATCGCCTGCGCCAGCCGCGCCATGGACGGCCGCATCGACGCGCCGGATTTCCTCGCCGCCTTCATCGCCCATCTCGGCCTCGATCCCGCCTCGCCGCAGGACGGCCTCATCGCCTGGCGCGCCTCGGTCGAGCATGCCCGCTCCGAGATCGCCGCCCTCGCCCGCCTCGTCGACACGCTCGCCGAACGCGGCGAGCCGACGGCACTCGCCATTCTCGACAGCGCCGCCGCCCATCTCGCCACCCATGTGGAGGCAGCGCGGCGGCGGATCGGCGATCCCGCCCTTCCCTGGAGCACGGCCGGCGGCACATTCGCCAGCCGCCTGCTCCGCGAGCGGACCGCGGCCCGCATCGGCTCGGAGCCGCTGCCGCCAAGGCTCCCTCCCATCGGTGGCGCCCTCCTGGGTGCCGCTCGAGACCTCGACTGGCCCGTGGACGAAGCATGGATCGGGCGGTTGGCCGCCTCGATCGAGAACAATGCGATCCACGCGAGGAACGGCCGCACACCTTCACCAAGACGGGATGATCAGTGATGAACAAGCTGCTTCGAACGACCGTCGCCCTCGCGGCGCTCGCCCTCGCTATGCCTGCCCTCGCCGATGACGCCAAGCCCCTTGCCGGGCAGAGCATCACCGTGCTGCTGCCCTCGGGCCAGTCGCCCAACATCGCCTCGGATTTCGAGAAGGAGACCGGCATCAAGGTCGATCTCCAGATGCTGTCCTGGGACGATATCCGTCCCAAGCTCATCACCGGCCTCATTGCCGGTACGCCGCCGGCCGACGTGACGGAGTTCGACTGGTCGTGGACCGGCCAGTTCGGCGCCGCCGGCTGGTACGAGGACCTGACGCCGCTCATCGACGCGGAGTCGATCAAGGACATGCCGACCGCCTCGATCTTCACGGTCGACGGCAAGCTGCTCGGCGTGCCCTATGCCAACGATTTCCGCATCCTGATCGCCAACAAGGACCATCTCGCCAAGGCGGGCATCACCAAGATGCCGACGACGATCGACGAGCTCATCGCCGACGCCAAGCTGATCAAGGAGAAGGGCATCGCCGAATATCCGCTCGGCGTGCCGCTCTCGCCCTCGGAAGGCACCTCGACGCTCTGGTACCTGATGACCTTCGCCTTTGGCGGCGATCTCTTCGACAAGGACTGGAAGCCGCTGTTCACGAGCCCCGATTCCGGCGGCTACAAGGCGCTGCAGTTCTATGTCGACATGCTGAAGGCCGGCCTCATCGATCCGGCCTCGACGGGTCTCAAGGATTCCGACGTCCACCAGATGTTCATGGACGGCAAGGTCACCTTCGACCTCGGCGTCGGTCCGGGCTGGGTCGGGGCCTTCGAGGACAAGACCAAGTCCAAGATCGCCGGCTCGACGACGCTCGGCCTCGTGCCGACCGAAAGCGGCAAGACCGTCAGCTACGGCCTGCCCGAGGCGCTCGGCATTCCGGCCGCTTCCGAGAAGAAGGAAGCCGCGCTCGCCTTCGTGAAGTGGATGACCTCCAAGGACGAGCAGATCAAGCTCGCCGCCGAGCAGGGCCTCCTCGCCACGCGCACCTCGGCCTTCGAGGAATTGAACAAGCAGGGCAAGATCCTCGACGGCGACGTCGTGATCGAGCAGGCCGGCACGGTCGGTCCGCTGTTCAAGCAGGGCACGCCCACCTGGTATCCGCAGTTCTCCAGCGCGGTGAACAATGCGATCAACCAGGCCGCCAAGGGCGAGATCAGCGTCGCCGACGCGATGAAGTCGATCGCCGACGAAACCGCCAAGGCGCAGCAGCAGTGAGCCTCAGCGCCGTCCTTCCGGCACGGCGCTCCCGCGAGAAGGGCATCGACGGCACCGCCGATGCTCTTCTCGGGCTGCTCCTCGCCGCCCCCATCGTCATCGCGATGGTCGCGCTGGTGCTGTTCCCCGTCGCCTCGACGCTGTGGGACAGCCTGCACCGGGTCAATCCGATGCAGGCCGGCACGCCCTTCATCGGGCTGCAGCACTACCAGGACCTCCTGAAGGACCCGATCGTCAACGAAGCGTGGCGCAACACCTTCATCTATGTGGTGATCTGCGTCGTGCTCGAGACCGCCGGAGGGATCGGCGCCGCCCTGCTCATCAACCAGGCCGGCCGCTGGCGCCGTTTCGTGCTGGCGGCCGTCATCCTTCCCTGGGCCCTGCCCGGCGTCGTCAACGCCGTGGTCTGGCAGTGGATCTACAACCCGGCCTTCGGCCTCCTCAACGGCCTGCTCGTCGCCGCCGGGCTCGATTTCGAGAAATATGTCTGGTTCAACGACCGCACCGTGGCGCTGTTCGCCGTGTCGCTGGTGCATGTCTGGCGCATGCTGCCGCTGACGGCGGTGATCGTCCTCGCCGCTCTGCAGTCGATCCCGGCTGATCTCTATGAGGCAGCGCGCATCGACGGCGCCAGCCGGCCGAAGATGTTCACCAACATCACGCTGCCGCTGATCCGCGGCGGCGTCGCCATCGCCATGACGCAGTCGACGGTGGCGGCGTTCAACTTCTTCGACGAGGCCTGGATCCTCACCGGTTCCTCGCGCGGGACACGGCCGATCCTGGTGCAGGTCTATCTCGAGGCGTTCCAGAACCTGCATTTCTCCTATGGCATGGCGCTCAGCGTGCTCGTGATGTTCGCCTCGCTCGCCGTCTCGCTCGTCTATGTCCTGCGCGTCCAGCGCGTCACGAGGTTGGACTGATGGAGCTCAGACTTTCCCAGCGCATCCTGCTCGGCATCGGCTTCACCGTGCTGATCCTGTGGTCGATCGGCCCGATCTACTGGGCGATCGCCACCAGCCTGACGCCGACGCCCGATCTGATGTCGCAGCCGATCCATTTCTTCCCGCAGCGGCTGACGGCCTATCATTATGAGCGCCTGGCCGGCTTCGGCTATATCGCCTCCAACGACGTCACCGTCGCGCTGCAGTTCCGCAACGCGCTGGTGAACTCGATCATCACCTCGGTCCTCGCCACCGTCATCTCCGTCTTCCTGGCGACGCTCGGCGGCTATGCCTTCGCGCGGCTGACTTTCCCCGGACGGACGGTGATCTTCTTCGTCGTCATCGCCACCATCGCCATCCCGGGCTACACGGTGCTGATCCCGCTCTACCGGATCATGATCGGCGCGAAACTCCTCGACACCTATACCGGCGTCACGCTGATCTATCTCTCGGCCTTCCTGCCGCTGGCGCTGTGGCTGATGCGCAGCGTCTTCCAGCAATTGCCGCTCTCGATCGAGGAAGCGGCGCGCATCGACGGCGCCGGACGGCTGACGATCCTCTTCCGGATCGTCATGCCGCTCGCGGCGCCCGGCCTCGTCGCCGCCTCGATCATCACCTTCCTCGGCGCTTGGGGCCAGTACATGGTTCCGCTCATCTTCTCGCCGAACAAGACCAAGCCGCTCACCGTGCTGATACCGGAATTCTCGACCAAGAACTTCGTCGATTACGGGCTCATCAATGCCGGCGGCACCATCGCGATGATCGTGCCGATCCTGATCGTGATCTTCCTCAACCGCTATCTCGTGAGCGGGCTGACGGCCGGTTCCGTCAAGTAGCTCCCGCTTTCCAACGACAAGAGACCAAAATGGGCATCACCGAACAGACGATCGTCGAGCAGTTCCCCTTCTGGCGGGCCGCGCTCGTGCCCCGGGAGCGGCTGCCTTCGGCGCCCGTCACCGTCTTCGTCGGCTGCGGCACCTCCTATAATCTCGCGCTTGCGCTCGCCGCGTCCGCCAATGGCGCCGGCATCGCCGCCATCGCCGTCCCGGCGCGCGAATGGCTCGACCGGCCGGCCGCCTATTGGCCGCGCTGGCAGGAAGCCGCGGTGGTGGTGCTCTCGCGCAGCGGCGAGACGACCGAGACCGTCGCCGCCGCCGCCGCGAGCCGCGCCGCCGGCATTCATGTCACGGGCATCACCTGCGCCGAGGGCTCCAGCCTCGCCGCCGCTTCGGACCGCGTCGTCTATGCCGAGACGCATCCGAAGGAGGGCATCGTCATGACCTCGTCGGCGAGCCTCATGCTGCTGATGGGGCTGCAGATCATCGGCATCACCGTCGGCGAGGACGTCGTCGCGGCGGCGGAAGCCGCGCTTCAGGCGACCGACAACGCTGCCGACGCGCTGATCGCCGGCCGCTCGCATTTCGTCTATCTCGGCGGCGGCGCGCTCTATGGCGTGGCGCTCGAAGGTGCGCTGAAGCTGCTCGAGATGAGCCAGACCTATGCGCAGGCCTTCCACCCGCTAGAATATCGCCATGGCCCGATCAGCCTCATGGACGAGCGCACGGTCGCGGTCATGCTCTATGGCGACGCGCGGCCGGACGACGAGGCGGTGCTCGTTGGCGAAATGCAGCAGAAGGGCGCCCGCGTCCTCGGTTTCGGCGGGCCGGGGGACGTCTCGGTGCCGCTCGGCGTCGCGCCGGCGCTGGCCGGCCTCGCCGCTTTGCCGGCGCTGCAGCTCCTCGGCGAGCGGGTCGCCGGCGCCAAGGGTCTCGACACGGTTGCGCCGCGCCATCTGACCAAGGTGGTGATGCTCGCCAGCGCCTGAACGGAGTGTCTTCGATCGCGGCGGTGTCCTGTGACAGGCGTTTGGGATAGGACGGTGCGCTGACCCGCCGCCGCGATTCGATTTTTCGCTGCGGCGAGCGAAGGAGCGATCCGATGTCCGAAGCGCCGATGATCGCGATCGAAGGCCTTTCCAAGACCTACGCATCCGGCTTCACCGCACTCAAGAATGTCTCGCTGACCATCGACCGCGGCGAGATCTTCGCCCTGCTCGGCCCGAACGGCGCCGGCAAGACGACGCTGATCAGCATCGTCTGCGGCCTCGCGCGGGCGAGCGGCGGCCGCGTCACGGTCGGCGGCCACGACGTCGTCACCGACTATCGCGCGGCGCGCAGCCTGATCGGCCTCGTGCCGCAGGAACTGACCACCGACGCCTTCGAGACGGTGTTCGACACGACGAGCTTCTCGCGCGGCTTGTTCGGCAAGCCGCCGAACCCGGCCTATATCGAGAAGGTGCTGACCGACCTCTCGCTGATCGACAAGCGCGACAGCCGCATCATGACGCTTTCCGGCGGCATGAAGCGGCGTGTGCTGATCGCCAAGGCGCTCTCGCACGAGCCGGCCGTGCTCTTCCTCGACGAGCCGACGGCCGGCGTCGATGTCGAGCTTCGGCGCGACATGTGGCGCGTCGTGCGGCAGCTGCGCGATGCCGGCACCACCATCATCCTGACGACGCATTATCTCGAGGAAGCCGAGGAGATGGCCGACCGGATCGGCGTCATCAACCGCGGCGAACTGATGCTCGTCGAGGAGAAGACGACGCTGATGCGGCGGCTCGGCGGCAAGCGGCTGACGATCGAGCTTGCCGAGCCCGTCGCGGCGGTGCCGGACATGCTGGCACCCTACGGCTTCGAGATTTCCGCCGACGGCCGCAAGCTGGTGCACAGCTATGACGCGTCGGGCGAGGGCAGCGCGATCGCGCCGATCCTCGCCGCGCTCGCCGGCACCGGCCTCGCGGTCAAGGATCTCGGCACCGAGGAATCGACGCTGGAGGAGATCTTCGTCGGTCTCGTCGGAGGCAAGTCATGAACGCGCTCTCGCTCAACATCCACGCGATCCGCGCCATCTACCGCTTCGAGATGGCGCGCACGCGGCGGACGCTCTTGCAGAGCATCGTCTCGCCGGTGCTCTCGACTTCGCTCTATTTCGTCGTCTTCGGATCGGCGATCGGCCCGCATATGAACGAGATCGCCGGCGTCAGCTACGGCGCCTTCCTCGTGCCGGGGCTCATCATGCTCGGCCTCCTGACGCAGTCGATCTCCAACGCCTCGTTCGGCATCTATTTCCCGCGCTTCGTCGGCACGATCTACGAGCTGCTCTCGGCGCCGGTCTCGCCGCTCGAGACGGTCATCGCCTATGTCGGCGCGGCGGCGACGAAATCGACGCTGCTCGCGCTCATCACGCTCGGCACCGCGGCGCTCTTCGTCGATCTTCGCATCGACCATCCCTTCTGGATGGTCGCCTTCCTGCTTTTGACCGCCGTCACCTTCAGCCTCACCGGCTTCATCATCGGCATCTGGGCGGATAATTTCGAGAAGCTGCAGCTGGTGCCGCTGCTCATCGTGACGCCGCTGACCTTTCTCGGCGGCAGCTTCTATTCGATCGACATGCTGCCGCCCTTCTGGCGGACGGTGACGTTGTTCAACCCGGTCGTCTATCTCGTCTCGGGCTTCCGATGGAGCTTCTACGGCCATTCCGACGTGCCGGTCGGCATCAGCCTCGGCATGACCTTCGTCTTCATGCTGATCTGCCTCGCCGTGATCTCCTGGATCTTCAGGACCGGCTACCGGCTGAAACGCTGAGCCGCTTGCGCCGTCGACCGTCGAGCGTCTAGCTAGAGGACGCTCGACCGGGAGAGGAACGATCGCAGCCTTTCGCTTCATCCATGCGGCGGACATCCATCTCGATTCGCCGCTGCGCTCGCTGGCGCTGCGCGACGCTGATCTCGCGGCGCTGATCGGCGACGCCACGCGCCGGGCGCTGACATCGATCGTCGACCTGGCGCTCGCCGAGCGCGTCGACGCGCTGCTCATCGCCGGCGATCTCTATGACGGCGACCAGACCTCGATGAAGACGGCGCGCTTCCTCGCCACCGAGTTGAAGCGGCTCGACGAGGCCGGCATCCGCGTCTTCATCATCCGCGGCAATCACGACGCGCTGTCGAAGATCACCGCCGAGCTGATCCTGCCAGACGGCGTGAAGCTCTTCCGCGGCCGCGCCGAGGCAGTGGAGATCGCCCGCGCGCCCGGCGAGCGGCCGGTCGTCGTGCATGGGCTCAGCTTCCAGAAGCCGCTGGCGCCGGAAAGCCTCCTCCCCTCCTACCGCCCGCCGGTCGAAGGCGCGGTCAATATCGGCCTCATGCATACGAGCCTCGACGGCGCCGCCGGCCACGACGTCTATGCGCCCTGCCGGCTCGCCGATCTCGACGCCGCGGGCTTCCGCTACTGGGCGCTCGGTCATGTCCACCAGCGGGTCGTGCATGAGGGTGCGGCGACCGTGGTGATGGCCGGCATCCCGCAGGGCCGCGACATCAACGAGGCCGGCGCGAAATCGGTCAGCCTCGTCACGGTGCGCGACGACGGCGCGATCACCGTCGAGGAGCGGATGACCGGCATCGCCGAATTCCGCCGCGTCACGCTCGACGCGACGGGCATCACCGAATGGACGGAGCTCGTCGCGGCGCTCGGAAGACGGCTCGGCGAGGAACGGGCGCTGACGCAGACGCCGCATCTCGTGGCGCGCGTCGCGATCACCGGCGCGACGCCGCTTGCCTGGCGCATCCGGCGCGACTCCGATCTCTTGAAAGCCGAGGCCGACCAGGCGGCGACGGCGCTCGGCCGCGCCCATGTCGAGAAGCTGGAGCTTTCCATCGGACCGGCCGCCGGCGCGGCGCCGATCGCCGGCGATGCGCTCGGCGAGCTGGCGCGGCTGGTGGCCGAGGACGTGCTGCCGTCGGAGAGCTTCCGCTCCACCGTCACGGGCGCGGCGGCGCAGCTGCGCGGCCTCCTGCCGGCCGAATTGCGCGATCTCCTCGGCGCCGACGAAGCCGCTTCCGAGGCGCTGCTCGCAAGGCTGGCCGCCGAGGGCAGCGAGGAGGTGCTGGCGCGCATCGAGGCGGATGCCGGCAGCGGGGAGGGCGGCTGACATGCGCATCGAGCGGCTCGGCCTCACCCGCTACGGGCGCTTCACCGACCACGCCCTCGATTTCGGGCCGAAGCCGGCGGGCGCCGATTTCCATCTCGTCTATGGCCCGAACGAAGCCGGCAAGTCGACGACGCTCGCCGCCTGGCTCGACCTTCTCTACGGGATCGGGACGCAGAGCCCGTACAGCTTCCTGCATCCCTATGCGACGATGCGCATCGATGCGGTGCTGGAGATGGGCGGCGCCGAGCGGCGCTTCGCGCGCATCAAGCGGCCGCAGGCGAGCCTTCTCGACGGGGCCGACCAGCCGCTGCCCGACGCGGCGATCCTCGCCGAACTCGGCGGCATCGGCCGCGACGCCTACAAGGCGATGTTCTCGCTCGACGAGGAGACGCTGGTCGCCGGCGGCGAGAGCATCCTTGCGAGCCGCGGCGATCTCGGGCAACTGCTCTTTTCCGCCAGCGCCGGCCTCGCCGCCCTCACCCGCCGCCTCGATGCGCTGAAGGCGAGCGCCGAGACGTTCCACAAGCCGCGCGCCCACAAGACCGGGCTCGCCGAACTGAAGGGCCGCCTCGCCACGCTGCGTGACGAGCGCGCCGCCATCGACACGCTCGCCGCCGATCATCACCGCCTCACCGCCGAGGAGGCCGCAGCCGACGCCGCCTATCGCGAGGCGGTGGCGAAGCGCGGCGAGGTCAAGGCGCGGCTGGAGCGCGTCCTCCGCATCCTGGCGGCGCTGCCGCGGCGCGACGCCATGGCCGAACTCGTCGCGCGGCGGGCCGGCCTGCCCGCGCCCGCAATGCTGCCGGCCGGCCTTGCCGAGGAGCTGCCGCGGCTGCAGGCGCTCGAAGTGGAACTGGCGACACGCAGCGCGGCGCTCGCCGAAGAGGCCGAGACGCTGGCTTCGGAGCGCGCCGCGATCGTGGAGGACCCGGCGGCGCTGGCGCTCGCCGACCGCTTCGACGCGCTGCAGGAGACGCTCGGATCACGCGAGCGCTCCGCCGCGCTCGATCTGCCCGACCGGCGCCAGCAGCTTTCCGACGCCGGCCATGCCGTCGCGACCTTGCTGCGTCGGCTCGGCAGACAGGATGAGGAACGGCCCGGGGCGCTTCTCATCGACACCGCCCGCGCGGCCCGTCTCGACGCGCTCATTGATGCGCGCTCCGGCATCGAGGCGCAGCTGGAAGCGGCGCGAGCGGAAGAGGGCGCTTCGGCGGCGCGGCTCGCCGAGGCCGAGGGGGCGCTCGCGGCGAGCGCCGGCAATGCCGCGCCGCTCGATGCCGCGGCGGCGGCCGAGTTGCGGACAATCCTCGCGATGATCCGCAGCGACGACCCGGAAGGCGCGCTGGCGCGCGCGACGGCCGAGGCGCGGCGCTCGGAGACGCGGCTCGGCGACGCGATGGCGCTGCTCGCCCCTTTTCCCGGCGACGCCGCGGCGCTCGCCGCGCTGATCACCCCGTCGCCGGCGATGATTGCCGACTGGCGCTCCCGCCGCCAACGCGCCGAGGCGGCGCTCGTCCAGTATTCGGCTGATGCCGTCCGGCTCGCCAACGAGATCGCGCGGCTGCAAGCGGAGGCGGAGGCGCTTGCGGCCCGCAGCAGCGCCCGCGCCGAGGCGGAGGCCGAGGCGGCGCGGATCGCCCGTGATGCCGCCTGGACGGCGCATCGCGAACGGCTCGATCTGGCAAGCGCCGACAGCTTCGAAGCCGCGCTGCGCCGCGACGATGCGGCCATGCTGGCCCGGCTCGCCCATGTCGGCGACGCCGCGCGCCGCGCCGAGATCGCCACCACGCTGGCGGTGACGCGCGCCGAGGCCGAACGAGCCGCCGCGTTGCGCGCGGAGGCCGAGGCGGAGCTTCGCGCGATCGACGAAGTGATCCGAGCGGCTGGCGACGCCTTGGCACCTGGGCTCGTCGCGCGTGCCGGGCTGGACGGGCTGGAGGAATGGCTGCGCCGCCGCGAGCAGGTGCTGGAAGCCTTCGCCGCTGCCAAGGAGGCGAGGGGGGCGGTGGCAATGGCCGAAGCTGCGATCCGCTCGGCGACGGCGCGGCTCGGCGACGCGCTGGCCCGGACCGGCGACAAGGCCGAAGAGTTGAGTCTGGGCGCGCTCGCCGCCCATGCCGAGGACCGGCTCACCCGCTGGTCCGGGCAGATCGCCGATCGCCAGCGGCTCGACGAGCGGCGGCGCGATCAGGGTGAGCGGCTGGCCGCGCTGAAGGCAGCGGAAGCACGCGATGCGGCGTGGCAGGCGGAGTGGCGGGCGGCGCTCGCCACGACCTGGCTCGGCGGGGACAGTGTGCCGCCGACGCCGCGGATCGTCCGCGACAGCCTCGCGGTGCTCGGCGAGCTTGGGAAGGCCGCCGAGAAGGCCGCGGCGCTCGCCGACCGCATCCGCAAGATGGAGGACGATCGCAGCGCCTATGCGGCACAGATCCGCGCCATCGCCGAGGAACTCGGCCTCGCGACCGACGGCGATATTGGCCCGCTCGCAATGCGGATCGGGTCGCGCATCGAGGCCGCCGGCGCGAATGCGAGAAAGCGAGCCGAACTCGACGCGCGCCTTGCCCGCCACGGCGAGGCAGCCGGCCGGCTCACGCTGCAACAGGAGTCGTTTAGCCGGCAAAGAGATACGATGACCGAGACGCTCGGCGTCGCGACGCTGGCGGAGGGGGCGGCGCTTCTCGGCCGGCTCGCCGAGCGGGGACGGCTGGAGGCCGATATCGAGGCCGCGCGGCGTGACATCCGCAAGGGACTTGAGGCCACTTCCTTCGACGAGGCGGAGGCGGTGCTGGCCTCGGTCGATCGCGACGCCCTCGCCGCCGAGCGGCTGGCGCTGGAGCAGGAGAGCGAGGATCTCGACCAGCGCTGCCGGGAACTCTTCGCGGCGAAGTCGAAGGCCGAGGACAGGCTCGCCGCGGTCGGCGGCGACGGACGCGTGGCGGCGATCGAGGCGGCGCGGCGCACGGTGCTGGTCGAGATCGAGGAGGGCGCCCTCGCCTTCCTGCGCCTCACCGCCGGCATCACCGCGGCGGAGACGGCGATCCGCCTTTATCGCGAGCGCCATCGCAGCCAGATGATGATGCGCGCATCCGACGCGTTCCGCACCATCAGCCGCGGCGCCTATGCCGGCCTCACCGCCGAGCCGGCCAAGGACGGCGAGCGGCTGATCGCGCGCATCGCCGGCGGCGGCTCGCGCGAGGCGAGCGAGCTTTCCAAGGGCACCCGTTTCCAGCTCTATCTGGCGCTCCGCGTCGCCGGGTATCATGAATTCGCCGCCGGTGGCCGTTCGGTGCCGTTCATCGCCGACGACATCATGGAGAGCTTCGACGACTTCCGCGCCGAGGAGGCCTTCCGCCTCTTCGCCGGCATGGCGGCGGTAGGACAGGTGATCTACCTGACGCATCACCGCCACCTGATCCCGATCGCTGAAAGCGTCTGCCCCGAGGTCCGCATCCACCGGCTCGATCGCACCGAGACTGGCGAGGTTGTTGACGCTCTAGCGTCGTGATAGGTTTCCGTTCGTCTTTCGTTCACGGAGCGGGCCGATGACCCGACGCGCGGGAAGTGCCGACCTGCCGCTGCATGGCGGCCGCGTCCCGGCCTGGCTCGGCCAGCGCATGGCGCGGCTCGGCGCCGTGATCACCGAGGCGATCGTGCTGCATTACGGCCGCGAGGAATTCCTGCGCCGCCTCGCCCATCCCTTCTGGTTCCAGTCCTTCGGCGCCGTCATGGGCATGGACTGGCACTCTTCCGGCATCACGACCAGCGTCATCGGCGCGCTGAAGCGCGGGCTCGGCCCGCTCGGGGGCGAACTCGGGCTCACGGTCTGCGGCGGACGCGGCGCGCAGTCGCGCAAGACGCCCGGCGAACTCATCGCCGCCGGCCTGCGCACCGGCTTCGACGGCGCAGCGCTCGCGGCGGCGAGCCGGCTGGTCGCCAAGGTCGACAGCGCCGCCGTCCAGGACGGGTTCGATCTCTATCTGCACGGCTTCATCGTCGCCGATGACGGGCAATGGGTCGTCGTCCAGCAGGGCATGAACGAGGCGACTCGCACCGCGCGTCGCTATCACTGGCAGTCGGAGGGGCTGACGAGTTTCGTCGATGCGCCGCATGCCGCGATCGACGGCCGCAATCGCGGCACGATCGTCAACCTGACCGACCACCGCGCCGAAGCCTCGCGGCGCGGCCAGCTCGCCCTGCTTGCCGACTTCGGGCCCGACGGCATCGTGCGCGAACTTGCGGCGGCGACCGGCCGCGACGCGGCGCCGAAGCCGCCCGAGGCGCCGCTGCTGCCGCATCTCGTGATGCCGGCGCATCACGATGTCCGTCCGAAGGACGTCATGCTGCGCCGCCTGCATGGCGCGCTCGCGGCCGCCAGCGAAAGCGGGCCGCGCGACTTCGCCGATCTGTTGATGGTGCCGGGCGTCGGCGCGCGCACGGTCGAGGCGCTGGCACTGGTCGCCGAGGTCGTCCATGGCGCACCTTGCCGCTTTGCCGACCCGGCGCGGTTCTCGCTCGCCCATGGCGGCAAGGACCGCCATCCCTATCCGGTGCCGCTCAAGGTCTATGACGAGACGATTGGCGTCATGAAATCGGCCGTCGCCAAGGCGAGGCTCGGCAATGACGAGCGGCTCGACGCCATCCGCCGGCTCGACGAAGCGTCGCGGCGGCTGGAGCAGACCGCGAAGGGACCGAGCTTCGAGGCCTTCGTCGCCCGGGAGCGGGGAGCGTCGCATGCCTATGGCGGCATGAGCGTGTTCGGCCCCGAGCCGCCTGCGGATGATCTCTTTGCCGGCTTTGCATCGCCGCCGTCGGGCCGCACCCGATGACGAGCGGCGAAGGCATGTCGGACCCATTCGGCCTGCAGCGCTTTCGCGATGCGCAGGCGCCGGTCATCGCCCGCGTCGAAGCCGAACTCGCCGCCGGACGGAAGCGCAGCCACTGGATGTGGTTCATCTTCCCGCAGCTTCGCGCGCTCGGCCGGTCGGAGACGGCGCTCTTCTACGGCATCGGCTCGCTCGACGAGGCGCGCGCCTATCTCGCCGATCCGCGGCTCGGCGGCCGGCTCCGCCGCGTGACGGAGCTCGCCATCGCGGCCGAGGCACCATCGCTGACGGCGCTGTTCGGCACGCCGGACGATCTCAAATTCCGCTCCTCGATGACGCTGTTTGCGCTCGCCGACGGCACGGCGGGCAATCTCTTCGAGCGGGCGCTGGAGCGCTGGTGCGGCGGCGAGCGGGACGAAGCGACGCTCGATCTGCTGCACGCCGACTGAGGCTTCAGGCCGCCGTCGCCCTGACACGCTCGGCGCGCTGCTCGGCCATGAAGGCGTCAATGGCGGCGATCTCCTCGGTGGAGAGATGCAGCCCGAGCTTGGTCCGCCGCCAGACGACATCGACGGCCTGATGCGCGAATTCATGCGTCATGAGCCAGCAAAGTTCGGCCTCGGTGAGCGTCGCGCCGAAGGCGCGGCCGAGATCGGCCTCGGTCTTCGCCGCGCCGAGGATCTCGCGTGCCTCGGTGCCGTAGCCGCGCACGAGCCGGGTCGCCCAGCGCGCATCGAGGAACGGATAATCGCGCAGGAGCCCGGCGATGAGATCGGCGACGCCGTCATGCGGGAAATTGCCGCCCGGCAGCGGCACGCGCGCCGTCCAGGCCGGACGCGGCGCGCCGAGCTCGCGGCAGAGCTCGTCCACCGCATGCTCCGACAGGCGGCGATAGGTTGTGATCTTGCCGCCGAAGATATTGAGGAGCGGTGCGCCGTCGCGATCGAAGCGCAGCACATAGTCGCGCGTCGCCGCCGTCGCCGAGCTGGCGCCGTCGTCATAGAGCGGGCGGACGCCGGAATAGGTCCAGACGACATCCTGGGGCGTCACCGGCCGCTTGAAATAGCGGCTGGCGAAATCGCAGAGATAGTCGCGTTCCTCGTCGGTACAGCGCGCCTCCGATGGCGCGCCGTGATGATCCTTGTCGGTCGTCCCGATCAGCGTGAAATCCTGCTCATAGGGGATCGCGAAGATGATGCGTCCGTCGGTCCCCTGGAAGAAATAGCAGCGGTCATGGTCATAGAGGCGGCGGGTCACGATATGGCTGCCGCGCACGAGACGGACACCCTCGCGGGTGGCGATCTTCGTCACGTCATGGATGACCTCGCCGACCCAGGGACCGCCGGCATTGACCAGCGCGCGGGCCGAGAAGGTCTCCTCGCCGGCCGGGCCGGAGACGTCGATCCGCCACAGATCTCCCTCGCGCCGCGCCGCGACGACCCGCGTCTGCGTCAGGATATGGGCGCCGCGCTCCTTGGCGTCGCGCGCATTCAGCGCCACCAGCCGGGAATCCTGCACCCAGCAATCGGAGTATTCGAAGGCGTGGCGGAAACCCTCCTGAAGTGGGACGCCGGCGGGATCGCGCGCGAGGTCGAGCGTCCGCGTCGCCGGCAGGATCTTGCGGCCGCCGAGCGTGTCGTAGAGGAAGAGGCCGAGCCGGATCAGCCAGGCCGGCCGCCGTCCCTTCATCCAGGGCATCAGCCGCGCCAGCAGCTTCGAGGTCGGCGTCTCCGCCTCGAAGCGCATGTCGGAGCGCCAGGGCAGCACGAAACGCATCGGCCAGGAGATGTGCGGCATGGCGACGAGCAGCGTCTCGCGCTCCTCCAGCGCCTCGCGCACCAGGCGGAACTCGAAATATTCGAGATAGCGCAGCCCGCCATGGAAGAGCTTGGTCGAGGCCGAGGAGGTGCCCTGCGCGAGATCGCCCTGCTCGGCCAGCGCGACCGACAGCCCGCGGCCGACCGCGTCACGCGCGATGCCGCAGCCATTCACGCCGCCGCCGATGATGAAGAGATCGAAAACCGCCACGGTCGCTCGCCTCCGGCCAGCCGGGCTCGCGGGTTCGGGACCCTCGCCCAGCGTCCGAACCCTGCGGCCGATGCGCGCTTCTGTCAACGCCGATTTTCGCTTTTCTTCGTTTTCGCCCCATGCGAACATCGATGCATCCCAGTCGATCATCCGTGAGAGAAGCGCGTCCGTGGCACTCAGCATCCGTCAGGCCGACATTCTCGATCTCGCGCGCAGCGAGGGCCGCGTCGCGGTGGAAGACCTTGCGCGGCGCTTCGATGTCACGGTGCAGACCATCCGCCGCGACCTGACCGAACTGTCCGATGCCGGGCTGCTCGACCGCGTCCATGGCGGCGCGGTTCTGAGGACCGGCGTCGCCAATCTCGGCTATGACGAGCGCCGGCGCATGAACGAGGCTGGCAAGGCGGCGATCGCCGGCGCCGCGGCCGCCGCGATCCCCGACAATTCCTCGCTGATCCTCAATATCGGCACCACGACGGAAGCCGTCGCCCGCGCGCTGCTCGGCCATCGCAACCTGACCGTCGTCACCAACAACATGAATGTCGCCAATATCCTCGCGTCCAATCCGTCCTCGGAGGTCGTGGTGGCGGGCGGCGTCCTCCGCCGCAGCGATGGCGGCCTCGTCGGCGAATTGACGACGCATGTCTTCGAGCAGTTCAAGGTCGACATCGCGGTGATCGGCTGTTCGGCGCTGGACGAGGAGGGCGACATCCTCGATTTCGACCTCGCCGAGGTGCGGGTGTCGAAGGCGATCCTGCGCCAGGCGCGGCGCGCCTTCCTGGTCGCGGACGCTTCCAAGCTCGGGCGGCCGGCGCCGGCCCGGCTCGCCTCGCTCTGCGAGATCGACGCCCTCTTCACCGATGCGCCGCTGCCGGAGACACTCGCGGAGCGCTGCCGGGCCTGGGACACCGATGTCGTCGTGGCGGCTCCGGCGCTATAAGGATCCGGCCGGCGGCGAGGGAGGATGGCATGGGTTCGGGCGAAGCGGCTTCGGAGGCGACGACGGCGGTCATCGATCTCGACGGGCTCGTGCGGCTGATGGCGTCGCAGCCGCGTGACAGGCGCACCATCCTCGCCATCGCCGGTCCGCCGGGCGGCGGCAAGTCGACCATCGCCGAGGCGCTGGTCGAGCGGCTGAATGCCGATGAGCCGGGCGTTGCCGCGCTGCTGCCGATGGACGGCTATCATTATGACGACCTTCATCTCGTGCCGGCCGGCCTCCGCCCGCGCAAGGGCTCGCCGGAGACCTTCGATGTCGGCGGGCTGCGCGCCATGCTGGAACGGCTCGCCCGCGACGACGAGGATTTCGTGGCGGTGCCGGTCTTCGATCGCGCCATCGAGATCGCCCGCGCCGGCGCGCGGCTGGTCCCGCGTTCCGCGCGCATCATCGTCGCCGAGGGCAATTACCTGCTGCTGCGCGACGCACCCTGGGACAGCCTCGCGCCGTTCTTCGATATCACCGTGATGATCGAGGTTCCGGAGGGAGAGCTCCGCCGCCGCCTCACCGAGCGTTGGGAGCACTATCGCCTGACGCCGGACGAGATCGCCTTCAAGCTCGACGTGAACGACCTCCCGAACGGCCGCTTCGTGGCCGCGGCCAGCCGCGCCGCCGACTATCGCCTGCTGAACGGCCGCGACGAGGTCTAGCCGGAGCGGGGGAGCAGGCGGAAGACGCAAGGGCCGGGGCCGGCGGAGCGATTCGTCGGTGTTCCGCGAAGAATGTGATGACGCCCGCGAACCTTCGCGCGCCTGGATAGTTCAGGGAAGAGCCGCCACGAGGCGCGCCGCTCCGCTGAGAACAGAGCCGGTGCGCTCGGCACTCAGCGGAGCAAAACAATGGCCATGTCCCCTGCACTCCCTCGCCTGGATGGTCTGGCGCTGCCGGCCCTCCATCCCTTTCTCGCTTCCATCGTCGCGACCTGTCTGGTGAGCGGTCTCCTGACCGACATCGCCTATGCCTCGACGGCCGTGATCATGTGGGCCGACTTCTCGGCATGGGTGATCAGTGCCGGCACCATTCTCGCGTGGCTGTTCGCCATCGCCGGCGTCATCGAATATGCCGCGCGGCCATGGCTTCGCCATCGACGCGGCCTCGGTCTCTACGCGCTCGGCTATCTGGTCGTGCTGGTGCTGGCGACCTTCAACATGCTGATCCACACCCGTGACGCCTGGACGTCGGTCGTGCCGACGGGACTGGCTCTCTCGATTGCGACCACGCTCGCGGTCCTGGTCGCCGCCTGGCTCGCGCTTCCCCTCGTGTCCACCGCCAGGAAGGAGGTTGTCCTGCCATGACCGGCCGCACCTCTGATTTCGCCAAGATCCTCGCCGCCGCCGCTTTGGTCCTGCTTGCCGTCCCGCCGAGCCTGCACGCGCAGCAGGCGCCCACGGACGATCCCCAGGTCGGACCCAACCCGCCCTTGCCCGAACCGCGGCAGTCGCTGTTCCCGACCATGCATCTTGCCGATGTCATCGGCTGGAAGGAAGGCGAGACCCCGAAGGTGCCGCAGGGCCTCAAGGTCGCTGCGCTCGCGACCGGCCTGCAACACCCGCGCTCGCTCTATGTGCTGCCGAACGGCGACGTCCTCGTCGTCGAATCGAAGGCGCCTGGCGGAGAGCCGGTCAAGCGACCGAAGGACATCGTCATGGGCTGGATCGAGTCCTGGGTGACCTCGGGCGGCGACAGCGGGCCAAGTAACCGCATCACGCTGCTCCGCGACGCCGACGGCGACGGCGTGCCCGAGACGCGCAGCGTCTTCCTCGACCATCTCAATTCGCCCTTCGGCGTCGCCCTCGTCGGCAGCGATCTCTATGTCGCGAACACGGATGCGATCGTCCGCTATCCTTACACGGACGGCGAGACGAGCATCACGGCCGCCGGAACCGTCCTGACCCCGCTGCCGGGCGGCCCGATCGACCACCACTGGACCAAGAGCCTCGTCGCCACCCCCGACGGCAGCAAGCTCTATGTCGGCGTCGGCTCGAACAGCAACATCACCGAGAACGGCCTTCAGGCCGAGAAGAACCGCGCCGCTATCCTCGAGGTCGACCGCGCGAGCGGCCGCTGGCGCATCTTCGCGAGCGGCCTTCGCAATCCGAACGGGCTCAGCTGGGAGCCGGTCACAGGCGCGCTCTGGGCGGTCGTGAACGAGCGCGACGAACTCGGCCCGGATCTCGTTCCGGACTACCTGACCTCGGTGCGGGACGGCGCCTTCTATGGCTGGCCCTACAGCTACTGGGGCCAGCATGTCGACCCGCGGGTCAAGCCGCAGCGCCCCGATCTCGTGAAATCGGCGATCCTGCCCGACTATTCCCTCGGCTCGCATGTCGCGCCGCTGGGCCTTGCCTTCTACACCGCCGACGCGCTGCCCGCGCATTACCGCGGCGGCGCCTTCGTCGGCGAGCATGGCAGCTGGAACCGCGACCACTTCAATGGCTACAAGGTCGTGTTCGTGCCGTTCGCGAACGGCATGCCGAGCGGCAAGGCCGAGGATGTGGTCACCGGCTTCCTGACCGGCCAGGGCGAGGCTCACGGCCGGCCGGTCGGCCTCGCCGTCGACAGGACCGGCGCGCTTCTCGTCGCGGACGATGTCGGCAACACGGTCTGGCGCGTCACCGGGTCGCCCCAGCAGGTCGGCGCGGCCGGAGACTGACGAGTCGAGTTTCCAGAAACGCAAAAGGCCGCGGGAAACCGCGGCCTTTTCGCAATCCGGTGGGTGCCGGAAAATTGGAGCGGGCGAAGGGATTCGAACCCTCGACCCTAACCTTGGCAAGGTTATGCTCTACCCCTGAGCTACACCCGCATCCGTGCCCGGCAGCGCCGGACGGCCGCGTTATGGCGCAAGGTTCGGAGGATTGCAACAGGCAATTTGCCGGCGATCCACAGGGGGCCGGGGCAGGCCGCCCCGCGGCTCGCTTGCGGGCCGCGGACGCCTTGCCTCCCGCCCGCTTATGGCGCATTCGCTTGGCCTCTCGCCTCGACAGGGACCGCGGCGCCATGCCGATGACACGTGACGATCTCCTCGCTTTTCTCGAAACGCTCGGCATCGCGACCGAGACGGTGGAGCATCCGCCGCTCTTCACCGTCGCCGAGAGCAAGGAACTGCGCGGCGCGCTCACCGGCCTGCACAGCAAGAACCTCTTCGTGAAGGACAAGAAGGGGCGGCTCTTCCTCGTCGTCGCCGTCGAGGACAGTGTCATCGACCTGAAGCGGCTGCATGAACTGATCGGCGCCTCGGGCCGGCTCTCCTTCGGCTCGGCCGAGCTTCTCCTCGAGGTGCTCGGCGTCACGCCAGGGTCGGTCACGCCCTTCGCGCTCGTCAATGACGCGCCGCCGCGCGTGACGCTGGTGCTCGACCGGCGCATCGCGGAGGGCGCGGAGGCGAATTTCCACCCGCTCGTCAACACGGCGACGACGCGGATTGCCGTCGCCGATCTCCTCGCCTTCGCGAAGGCGACCGGACATCCGCCGCTCGTCGTCGCTTTCGGGACGCCGGCGGGCGAAGCGGATTTGTAAATCCGCGCCGGACGATCCATCTTCAGCAGCGAAACGGCGCCGGCCTGACCGGCGCGACAGCCATTCAGAGGCGGACGCTCATGAACCAGCCCAGCTACAGCTTCGGATCCTCCTATCAGCCGACGGCGGAGCCGGCCGGCGGCGGCGCGGACGATCTCATCCGCGACACGACCACCCAGGCCTTCGCCCGCGACGTCATCGAGGCCTCGCAGAAGCAGCCCGTCCTCGTCGATTTCTGGGCGCCCTGGTGCGGCCCGTGCAAGCAGCTGACCCCGGTGCTCGAAAAGGTCGTCAAGGCGGCCAAGGGTGCCGTGAAGCTCGTGAAGATGAACATCGACGATCATCCGTCGATCGCCGGCCAGCTCGGCATCCAGTCGATCCCGGCCGTGATCGCCTTTGTCGGTGGCCGGCCCGTCGACGGCTTCATGGGCGCCCTGCCCGAGGGCCAGGTGAAGCAGTTCATCGAGCGGCTCGGGGGCGCCGGCGGCGCCGACGAGATCGAGGCGGCGCTCGCCGAGGCCGAGCAGCTGGTGGCGGGCGGCGCGCTCGCCGAGGCTGCGCAGCTCTATGCCGCGATCCTCGCCGCCGAGCCGGAGAATCTGAAGGCGCTGGCCGGGCTCGCTTCCTGCCATGTCGCCGCCGGCCAGATCGAGGAAGCCAAGGCGCTCATCGCCGGCGTTCCCGAGGCCAAGGTCGCCGACCCGGCGCTCGCCGCCGTGCGCGCCCAGCTGGCGCTGATCGAACAGACCGCCGATCTCGGCGAGGAGGGCGAACTGCGCGGGCGCATCGCCGCCAACCGCAAGGATTTCGCCGCGCTCTTCGACCTCGCGCTGCTCCGCAACGGCAAGGGCGATCGCGAGGAAGCGACCGATCTCCTCCTTGAAATCGTCCGCGCCGACCGCAATTGGGAGGAGGACAAGGCCCGCAAGCAGCTGGTGCAGCTGTTCGAGGCCTGGGGACCGACCGACGAGGCCACGCTGAGCGGCCGCCGTCGCCTGTCCTCGATCCTGTTCTCCTGAGGCGTCGTCGCCGACGAAAGCGTTCATGAAGGCTGGCAAGGCCACTTATCAGGGTCCGCGCGACCTGCCGGACAGCATCCCGGTCTTTCCCTTGACCGGGGCGCTGCTGCTGCCGCGCGGGCAGCTGCCGCTCAACATCTTCGAGCCGCGCTATCTTGCGATGGTCGACATGGCCATGGCCGGCGACCGGCTGATCGGCATGATCCAGCCGGCCGGCTCTTCCGGCGAGGATGGGGAGCCGGCGCTCTCCGCGATCGGCTGCGTCGGCCGCATCACCTCCTATGCCGAGACCGAGGACGGCCGCACCATGATCGTCCTCACCGGCATCGCCCGCTTCCGCGTCGTCGAGGAGATCGAGGGGCGGAGCGGCTTCCGCGTCTGCCGCATCGCGACGGGCGACTTCATCGATGATTTCGCGGAGAATGCCGGCGCCGAAGCCGTCGATCGCGCACGGCTGCTCGACGTGTTCCGCGCCTATCTCGACGCCAACCGCCTCGAGGCTGACTGGGACAATATCGGCCGCACCTCCAACGAGACGCTGGTCAACGCGCTGTCGATGATGAGCCCCTATGGTCCGGCCGAGAAGCAGGCGCTGCTCGAGGCGGCGGATCTGCGCACGCGCGCCGAGACGCTGATCGCGCTCACCGAGATGACGCTGGCGCGTGGCGGCGACAGCGCCGCCTCGCCGCTTCTGCAATAGGTGCGCGATGGCGCCGCTCGACCGCCCCGCCGCCCGCATCGACGTCAAGCTCTTGGAAATGCTCGTCTGCCCGGTGACGAAGACGGCGCTCGCCTATGACGAGGCCCGGCAGGAACTGGTGAGCCGCGCCGCCCGCCTCGCCTATCCGATCCGCGACGGCATCCCGATCATGCTGCCCGACGAGGCAAGGCCGCTGGTCGACGACTGACGTCGCCTCTGTTGCAGCGCAGCATCGCCGGCGTCATAGTCGCCGCAGCGCCGATGATGCGGCGCGCCGCATCTCGGAGCCCCCATGCGCCTCAAGGTCTATCTCGCCGGTCCGGAGGTCTTCCTGCCCGATGCCCGCGCCCAGCAGGACCGCAAGATCGCACTGACGCGCGCGGCTGGCCTCGTGCCGCTGGCCCCGGGCGACCTCGCCATCCCGCCGCAGCCCTCGAAGCGAGCGCTCGGCCATGCCATCAGCGCAATCGACGAGCGGCTCATGGAAGAGGCGGATGCCATCATTGCCAATCTGACGCCCTATCACGGCGTCTCGGCCGATACCGGCACCTGCTTCGAGCTCGGCTATATGTGCGCACGCGGCAAGCTCGCCTATGGCTACACCAATGTCGCGGCCGACATGCGCAGCCGCTCGGTGGCGCATTACGGCGGCGATGTCCATGTCGACGCGGCCGGCCGGTTGCGCGGCGCCGACGGGCTGATGATCGAGGATGTCGACATGGCCGACAACCTCATGATGCAGGGCGGCATCGAGCGGCGCGGCGGCAAGGTCGTCGTCCATCAGGCGGCGCCGGAGGCGCTCTATACCGACACGACGGCGTTCGAGATCTGCCTCGCGCTGCTCGCCGAGCGCGCCGGGCTCAGGCCGCGGGTTCTGGCGGCCGGGTAAGCGGCGTCCGGCCGCCAAAGATCGCCGAGCCGACGCGGACATGCGTGGCGCCGAAGGCGATGGCGGTTTCGAAATCGCCACTCATGCCCATCGACAGCGCGCGCACGCCAATCTCACGGGCGAGTTTCGCCAGGAGTGCGAAATGCGGGCCGGGCGATTCCTCGGCCGGCGGAATGCACATCAGACCCTCGATGGCGAGCCCATGCACCGCGCGGCAGCGCTCGACGAAGGCGGCCGCCTCGCGCGGCGCGATGCCGGCCTTCTGCGGCTCGAGGCCGGTGTTCACCTGGACGAAGAGGCGAGGGCGCCGGCCCTGCCTGGTCATCTCGGCGGCGAGCGCGGCGGCTATCTTCTCGCGGTCGACCGTGTGAATGACGTCGAACAGCGCCACGGCCTCGCGCGCCTTGTTGGATTGCAGCGGCCCGATGAGATGCAGCTCGATATCGGGATGATCGGCGACGAGCGCCGGCCATTTCCCTTCCGCCTCCTGGACGCGGTTCTCGCCAAAGAGGCGCTGGCCGGCCGCGAGCGCCGGCCGCATGTCCTCGGCGGGAAAGGTCTTCGACACGGCGACGAGCGCCGCCGACCCGGTCGGACGGCCGGCCTCCTGCTCGGCGCTGGCGATCCGGGCGCGGATGGAAGCGAGACGTTCGGCGACGGTGTCGGTCATCGGCGGATCCTCGATTGTCCCTGATGGCTGCGCCTAGCACGGCCGCCGCGCCTGCTCAACGCATCCGCCCACCTCAAAGGTTGACCGCAGAGCACCTTTCTGGTGATGGTCGCAACCTCTCACAGCGCCGCAATTCGGCGCCGTTTCTCCCGCATATCAAAGACGACCATGGCGACAGAACGTTACAACCCGCGCGAGGCAGAACCCCGCTGGCAGCGCGAGTGGGCCGAGCGCGGCATCTTCGAGGCGAAGAACGGCGATCCGCGGCCGAAATACTATGTCCTCGAGATGTTCCCCTATCCCTCGGGGCGCATCCATATCGGCCATGGCCGCAACTATGTCATGGGCGACGTGGTCGCGCGCTTCAAGCGGATGAAGGGGTTCAACGTCCTGCATCCGATGGGGTGGGACGCCTTCGGCCTGCCGGCCGAGAACGCCGCCATCGAGCGTAACTCGCACCCGAAGATCTGGACCTACGAGAATATCGAGACGATGAAGGCGCAGCTGAAGCTGCTCGGCCTCTCGCTCGACTGGAGCCGCGAGATCGCGACCTGCGATCCCTCCTATTATGCCGAGCAGCAGCGCATCTTCGTCGACCTGCATGAGCGCGGCCTTGCCTATCGCAAGGAGAGCGAGGTCAACTGGGACCCCGTCGACAACACCGTGCTCGCCAACGAGCAGGTGATCGAGGGGCGCGGCTGGCGCTCGGGCGCGCTGGTCGAACGGCGCAAGCTCTCGCAGTGGTTCTTCCGCATCACCGAATTCGCCGACGAGCTGCTCTCGGCGCTCGACGAACTGGAGCGCTGGCCGGACAAGGTCCGGCTGATGCAGCGCAACTGGATCGGCCGCTCCGAAGGCCTGTCGCTGCGCTTCGCGCTCGATCCGGCCACGGCGCCGGCCGGCACCAGCGAGCTCGAGGTCTATACGACCCGGCCCGACACGCTCTATGGCGCGTCCTTCCTCGCCATCGCCGCCAATCACCCGCTCGCCGAAGCACTCGGCGCGGCGAACCCGGCGCTGGCCGAATTCCTGACCGAATGCCGCCGCGGCGGCACTTCGGCCGAGGCGATCGAGACGCAGGAAAAGAAGGGCTTCGATACCGGCCTCCGCGCCGAGCACCCGCTGGTGCCCGGCTGGATGCTGCCCGTCTACGTCGCCAATTTCATCCTGATGGACTACGGCACCGGCGCCATTTTCGGCTGCCCGGCGCATGACCAGCGCGATCTCGACTTCGCCCGGAAATACGGCCTGCCGGTCAAGGCGGTGGTGCTGCCGGACGGCGAGGATCCCGCCACCTTCGATGTCGGCGACATCGCGTTCGACGGCATCGGCCATCTGTTCCATTCCGACTTCCTCGACGGCCTCTCGATCCCCGCCGCCAAGGAAGCAGTCACCCGCCGTCTCGAGGCGCAGGATCTCGCCGGCAAGCCGCAGGGCCGCCGGCAGGTCAATTTCCGCCTGCGCGACTGGGGCATCTCGCGCCAGCGCTACTGGGGCTGCCCGATCCCGATCATCCATTGCCCGTCCTGCGGCCCGGTCGCGGTGCCGAAGGCCGACCTGCCGGTGCTGCTGCCGGACGACGTCACCTTCGACAAGCCCGGCAATCCGCTCGACCGCCATCCGACCTGGAAGCACGTCGCCTGCCCGCGCTGTGGCACGGCGGCGGTGCGCGAGACGGACACGATGGACACCTTCGTCGACTCGTCCTGGTACTTCGCCCGCTTCACCGCGGCGCCTGGCGAGCCGCCGCTGACCCGCGAGGCGGCCGATCACTGGCTGCCGGTCGACCAGTATATTGGCGGCATCGAACACGCGATCCTGCACCTCCTCTATGCGCGCTTCTTCACCCGCGCGCTCCGCAGCGCCGGCCGCATCTCGGTCGCCGAGCCCTTCGCGGGCCTCTTCACGCAGGGCATGATCGTCCACGAGACCTACAAGGACACGGCCGGCAAGTGGCTGTTCCCCGAGGAGGTCGAGCAGCGCGACGGCGGCGCGTTCCGGATCGGCACCGACGAGCCGGTGACGGTCGGTCCGCCCGAGAAGATGTCGAAATCGAAGCGCAATGTCGTGCCGCCGGAGATCGTCGCCGACACCTATGGCGTCGATTGCGCGCGCTGGTTCATGCTTTCCGATACGCCACCCGAGCGCGACAGCGAATGGACCGCCGCCGGCATCGAAGGCGCCTGGCGCTTCACGCAGCGGCTGTGGCGCCTCGTCGGCGAGGCGGCGGAACTGGCGGGCAAGCCCGACCATCCGCTTTCTTTCGGACCCGAATCGACCGCGCTCCGCCGCGCCGCGCATCGCCTGATCGCGCAGGTCGAGGAGGATTTCGACCGGCTGCGCTTCAACGTCGCCGTGGCGCGCGTGCATGCCTTCGCCAATGTCTTCGGCGAGGCCGTCGCCGCGGCGCGGTCGGCGGCCAGCATCGCGCCCGACATGGCCTTTGCGCTCGACGAGGCTGCGGGCTTCCTCGTCGCCGCGGTCGGCCCGATGGTGCCGCATCTCGCCGAGGAATGCTGGACCGTGCTCGGCCGCTCGGGCATCGCCGCCGAGGCAGCCTGGCCGCATGTCGACCCCGCGCTTCTCGTCGATGACGAGATCACGCTGCCGATCCAGATCAACGGCAAGAAGCGCGCCGAGATCACGGTCTCGGCAAGCGCCGACCAAGCTGCTATCGAGAAGGCGGTGTTGGAGCTCGACAGCGTCGTCCGCGCGCTCGAAGGCCGCGCGCCGAAGAAGATCGTCGTGGTGCCGAAAAGGATCGTCAATGTCGTCGTCTGACCCGAAGGGTCGCGCGCGCCCGTTGCTCGGCGTGGCCGCGGCCGTCCTGATCGGCCTCACCCTCGGCGCCTGCACCGTGCGGCCCGTCTATATGGCGACGACGCCCGGCCAGGCGCCGGCCGCGGATCTCTCGGCGATCTCGGTCGCCGATGTCGGCGACCGCGTGGCGCAGCAGGTGCGCAACAATCTCGTCTTCGCCTTCACCGGCGGGAAGACGGCGCCGCCGCCGCGCTATGACCTCTCGATCAATGTCTCCAGCTCCGAGGCACGGCTCGGCTTCGAGAAGGACGAGACGGCGCCGGCCTATCAGGTCACCGTCGCGGTGAAGTTCCAGCTCACCGAGCGCGGCAGCGGCCGCGTCATCCTGCGCTCCGCCTCGAACGGCATCGCCAGCTACGACCGGTCGAACCAGAACTTCGCCAATGTCCGCGCGCGCATCGATGCCGAGAACCGCGCCGCGCAGGCCGTCGCCGACCAGATGCAGCTCCGCCTCGCCATCGCGCTCGCCAAGGAGGCGAAGGTGACGGTGGCGCCGGTCTATGCGCCGCCGAAGGTCGACGCCCCGGGCATCATCGGGGGCGGCACCTAGGCGCGCGCCGCCGGGCCCGTACCGGTTCGGCGCGGCGCCCGATCGGGAGGCGACGAACCATGGTCCAGATCCGGCCGCAGGAGGCCGAGCGCTTTCTGGCGAAGCCCGATCCCGCGGTGCGGGTCGTGCTCATCTATGGCAGCGATACCGGCCTCGTCTCCGAGCGCGCCGCCGCCTTCGCGCAGCGCATCATCGAGGGCAGCAGCGACCCCTTCGCGCTGGTCCGACTCGATTCATCCGATATCGCCTCCGATCCCGGCCGCCTCGCCGATGAGGCGCGCACCATTGGCCTTTTCGGCGGCAACCGCGCGATCCGCGTCCGCATTGCCGGCAACCGGACGATCCAGCCCTCCGTCGAAGCCGTGCTGGCCGATCCGCCGAGCGACGCCTGGATCATCCTCGAGGGCGGCGACATCAAGAAGGGCACCGGCCTCCGCAAGCTCTGCGAGGGCGCCCGCGGCGCAGCGGCGATCGCCTGCTATGCCGACAGCGCGGCGATGCTGGATGGCCTGATCCAGACCGAGATCGTCGGCGCCGGCCTCGGGCTCGACGCCGAGGCGCGCGACATCCTGAAAGCCTCACTCGGGGCCGACCGTCTCGCCAGCCGTTCGGAATTGCAGAAGCTCGCGCTCTATGCCGACGGGATGGGGACGGTCACCGCCGAGGCTGTGCGCGCCATCGTCGGAGATGCCGGCGCCTCCGCCGTCGACGATGCGGTCGACGCGGTGGCTGGCGGCGATCCCGGCGCCTTCGACCGCAGCTTCCGCCGGCTGGTCGCGAGCGGCACCCCGGCCTTCGTCATCGCCGCGGCGGCGCTCCGCCATCTGCAAGTGATGCACCGCGTCGCCGCCGAGATGGGCGAGGGGAGGCCGGCCGAGGCGGCGATCGATACCGTCGGCGGCCCGATGTTCCCGCAGCGCAAGGCGAAGCTCGCCGGCCAGATGCGTCTCTGGAGCGCCGACCGGCTGTTCGAGATGTGTGGCAGGTTGGAGCGGGCGATCTTCGAAAGCCGGACCAAGCCGGCGCTCGGCGACGCCGCGATCGAGAAGACGCTGACCGGCATCGCGCTCGCGGCCCGCCAGCGCCGCCGCTGACGGACGCTGGCCTCGGACCGCGCCGCCGAGCCTATTCGCGCTTCAGAAGCCGGCAGACCTCGTCGAGCTGTTCGAGGCTCGTATAGCGGATCGACAGCTGGCCGGCGCCGTCGCCCTTGTGGTCGATCTTGATCGCGAGGCCGAGGCTGTCGCCGAGCAACTTTTCCAGCGCGCGCGTGTCGGCATCCTTCTCGCGGCGCGGCTTGGCAGAAGGGCGCTCCGCCTTCTCGGTCTGCGTGATCGCTTCCGCCTCGCGCACCGTCAGCCCGCCTTCGACGATCCGCTGTGCCACCGCTTCGGGATCGTCGACCGTCACCAGCGCGCGCGCATGGCCGGCGGTCAGCTTGCCCTCGCGGACATAGGCCTGAACCTTCTCGGGCAGCTTCAGGAGCCGCAGCGTGTTGGCGACATGCGGGCGGCTCTTGCCGATGACATCGGCCAACGCCGTCTGGCTATAGGCGAACTCGTCGATGAGCTGCTGATAGCCGAGCGCCTCCTCCAGCGCGTTGAGATCGCTGCGCTGGACATTCTCGATGATCGCGAGTTCCAGCGCCTCCTGGTCGGAGACATTGTTGATGAGGACGGGCACGTCATGCAGCCCGGCGCGCTGCGCCGCCCGCCAGCGCCGCTCGCCGGCGATGATCTCATAGGCTTCGCCGCCGCCGACCACCGAGCGGACGAGGATCGGCTGCACGATGCCCTTCTCGCGGATCGACGCCGTCAGGTCGGCGAGATCCGCCTCCTCGAAGGCCTTGCGCGGATTGCGCGGGTTTGGGCGCAGGAACGCAATCGGCACGCGCCGCGACAGGCGCGAGCGCTCGTTGACGACCGATTCGGTATCGACGTCGCCGATCAGCGCCGCAAGGCCGCGGCCGAGCCGACGACGGTTGCCATCCTCCATGGGAGCGTTCCTCTTCTCGTTACGTCGTCAGGCGGCGCGCAGGCGCTTTTCGCGTTGGATGATTTCCGAAGCGAGCCGCAGATAGGCCTGGCTGCCGGTGCTCTTGAAATCGTAGAGCAGCACCGGCTTGCCATGCGAGGGCGCCTCCGAGATGCGGACATTGCGGGGGATGACCGTGTCGTAGACGGCCTCGCCCATATGCGCGCGCACATCGGAGACCACTTGGCCGGCGAGATTGTTGCGGCTGTCGAACATGGTCAGCACGATGCCATGCACGGTCAATTCCGGGTTGAGCGCATGCTTCACCTGCTCGACCGTCTGCAAGAGCTGCGACAGTCCCTCGAGCGCGAAGAACTCGCATTGCAGCGGCACCAGGATCGAGTGCGACGCCGACAGGGCGTTGATCGTCAGCAGGTTGAGCGAAGGCGGGCAGTCGACGAGGACATAGGAGTAGTTTCGCCCACGAATCGATTCCGCGCGCTGCACATGCGCGGCAATCGCGCGACGCAGCCGGAAGGCGCGGTCCGAGCGGCCGGCGATCTCCAGTTCGACGCCAAGCAGATCCATGGTCGACGGCGCCACCGAAAGGCGCGGGACAGCGGTCTCCATCGCGACTTCCGAAAGGATCGATTCGCCCACCATGAGGTCGTAGGTCGAGCGGAGGCGAAGCTTGCGATCGATGCCGAGGCCCGTGGAGGCGTTGCCCTGCGGATCGAGGTCGACGATCAGCACCTCTTCTCCGATTGCCGCCAGCGCCGTCCCGAGATTGATGGCCGTCGTGGTCTTGCCGACGCCGCCCTTCTGGTTGGCGAGCGCGATCACGCGCGGCGCGGCGGCCAGCAGCGAAGGGGGAGAGAAAGAGTGCGTGTCGGACATTCGCCTGCCCTCGAAGCGCCTCAGAGCCTGCGCTCTGCGCGGCGGATTTCCACGATCGAACTCGCCGGATCGATCAAGCTCTTGTGTCTTACCAGATCGAGCGACCAAGATTGAGAGGCTTCCGCCAGCTCCTCGTCAAAATCCTCGCCTTTATGGAACGCAGCTGGCACGCCGCGCGCCATGAGCGGCGACGCGAGATCGAGCAACTTGTCGAGCGGCGCCAGCGCGCGGGCACTCATGCGATCGACGGGCCCGTCCAATTGTTTCAGAACCGATTCGATGCGGCCGTCCCGGACGGTGACAGGCGCCCCGGTCTCGCGCGCCACTGTGCGCAGGAAGGCGCACTTCTTCTGGTTTGACTCGACGCAGACGATGGAGGCGCCCGGCTTGTCGGCAAGGAGGATGCCGGTGACGAGGCCTGGCAGACCGCCGCCACTGCCGATATCGACCCAGTGCCGGTCTTCCGGAAACAGCGCCACGAGCTGCGCCGAGTCAGCGATATGCCGCGTCCAGATCTCGCCCATCGTGCGCGGCGAGACGAGATTCTGGGCCGGCTGCCATTTGCGGAGGAGCTCGACATAGAGCGTCAAGCGCCGCTCCGTTTCACGTGAAACAGGAAGGATGCCGCGGAGCGCCGCGACGCTTTCGGGAAGAGCGGTCATGCCGTCGCCCGCGCCTCGGCCCGCCGGGCGCGCTTCACGGCGCCGAGGAGAATGGCGAGCGCCGCCGGCGTCATGCCTTCGATACGGCCGGCCTGGCCGAGCGTGGCAGGGCGCACCTGGGACAAGCGCTGCTTCAATTCGTTGGAAAGACCGGTCACCGAGGCATAGTCGAGGCCGGCATCGAGCTCGACGCTTTCCTCGCGCGCGACTTCCGCGATGTCCGCCTTCTGCCGATCCAGATAGACCGCATATTTCGCGTCCGATTCGATCTGCGCCAGCGCCCCCGGCGAGTAGCGACCGAGATCAGGCCAGATGGCCGTCAGCCGGGATGCATCGATATCCGGATAAGCGAGCAGATCGAAAGCGGAGCGCCGGACACCATCGGCGTTGATCACCAGACCATGGCGCGCCGCTTCAGTGGGCGTCATGCTGACCGCATCGAAGGCCTTCCGGGCAGCCTCGATCTCGGTGAGCTTGGCACTGAACGCCTGCGCACGCTCGGATCCCACGACGCCGATCTCGATCCCGAGCGGCGTCAATCGCTGATCGGCATTGTCGGCCCGCAGCGACAGGCGATACTCGGCCCGCGAGGTGAACATGCGGTAGGGCTCGGTTACGCCGCGCGTCACCAGATCGTCGATCATGACGCCGATATAAGACTCCGACCGGCTGAAGGTGATCCCCTCGCGTCCTGCAGCGCGGCGCGCGGCGTTGATCCCGGCGACCACGCCCTGCGCTGCCGCTTCCTCATAGCCGGTCGTGCCGTTGATCTGGCCCGCGAGGAAAAGACCCCGCGCCCGCTTCGTCTCCAGCGTCGCCTTCAGCTCGCGCGGATCGACATGATCATATTCGATGGCGTAGCCGGGGCGAAGGATGACCGCTCGCTCAAGGCCAGGGATCGAGGCGACGAGCGCCGCCTGGACATCTTCCGGCAGCGAAGTCGAGATGCCGTTCGGATAGACGGTCGTGTCGTCCAGTCCTTCCGGCTCGAGGAAGATCTGATGACCCTCGCGCTCGCCGAAGCGAACGATCTTGTCCTCGATGCTCGGGCAGTAGCGCGGGCCGCGGCTTTCGATCTGGCCGGAATAGATCGGCGATCGGGAGAGGTTCGCGCGGATGATCGCATGCGTCTCCGGAGTCGTGCGCGTGATCGCGCAGTCGACCTGCCGGTTGGTGATGACGCTGGTCACCGTCGAGAATGGCTCTGGTTCGACATCGCCCGGCTGCATTTCGAGCCGGGCCCAGTCGATGGTGCGCCCGTCGAGGCGGGGAGGCGTGCCGGTCTTGAGACGGGCGAGCGTGAAGCCGATCGCCTCGAAGGAGGCGGAGAGGCCCATGGCCGGCTGCTCGCCGACACGCCCGGCCGGCATGCGCTTCTCGCCGATATGGATCAGGCCGCGGAGGAAGGTGCCAGTCGAGACCACGACCGCGCGACAGGCGATGTGACGCCCATCGGCCAGCGTCACGCCTTCGATAGCGCCGACGGGAGAGACCAGCGCATGCGCCTCGCCCTCGACGACATCGAGACCGCTCGTCGCCTCCACGGCTGCGAGCATGGCTTCGCGATAGAGCCTGCGATCAGCCTGCGCACGCGGACCCCGCACGGCGGGGCCCTTGCGGCGGTTGAGCAGGCGGAACTGGATGCCGGCGGCGTCGGCGACCCGGCCCATCAGCCCGTCGAGGGCATCGACCTCCCGAACGAGATGACCCTTGCCCAGCCCACCGATGGCCGGGTTGCAGGACATGACGCCAATCGTGTCGCGGCGATGGGTCAGGAGGGCGGTACGCGCGCCGAGTCGTGCCGCCGCTGCGGCGGCCTCGACACCCGCATGGCCGCCGCCGATCACCACGACATCATAGTCCAGACGATTCATCGCTCACCTCGATCACTCGTGCTGCGCTTAGCGGAAGCCGGAACTGCGGACAAGCATGACAGCTGTTTCACGTGAAACAGCCCTTCATTTCCCGATGCAGAAGGAACCGAAGATCGCGCCCAGAAGATCCTCGACACCCGTGCGCCCCGAGACCCGGCCGAGCGCATCAGCCGCCCGCCGGAGTTCCTCAGCGATCAACTCCGGCGGCTGCCCGGGATCGATCGCGGCCAAGGCGTCGCGGGCAGCGGTGATGCCTTGCCGCTGCCGTTCGCGGACGATCAACGCATCGGGCCGACGCTCGGCCAAGCCGAGCGCGGCGCCGATGGCGCGCCGCAAGTCGTCCAGCCCGGTTCCGGTCACGGCCGAAACGGCGAGACCGCAAGGCATGGCCCCGCTGCGGTCGATCTTGGTCCGAACGGTCAGGGCGACAACTCCGGCCGGCGGCTCCACGGGGGGCTGTTCGCCGTCATCGAGCAGAAGCACGAGGTCGGCGCTTGTGCTGCGCCGCCTGGCCCGCTCGATCCCCTCGCGCTCGACCAGCCCCGCTGTGTCGCGCAGTCCCGCGGTGTCGACCAGCGTCACCGCATAGCCGTCGATATCGAGCGCCACTTCGATCAGGTCACGCGTCGTTCCCGGCTCGGCTGTGACGATCGCCGCCTCGCGTTGCGCGAGCGCGTTAAGGAGGCTCGACTTCCCGACATTGGGCGGGCCGAGCAAGACGACGTCGAAACCGGAACGGACGCGCTCGCCAAACGCGCTGGCTGAAAGCAGCGCGTCCATCTCCTGCGCCAGCCGTCGCGCTTCAGCGACCGCCGATGCGATCACCGAGGTCGGAACGTCCTCCTCATCGACGAAGTCGAGCCCGGCCTCGAGCATCGCGCGGGCGTGAAGGAGTGCTTCGGACCAGATGCGCAGGTGCGTGGCGAGCCCGCCCTCGGCCTGCAGCAGGGCTTGGCGCCGCTGCGCTTCGGTCTCGGCGGCAATGAGATCGGCCAGGCCCTCGACTTCGGTCAGGTCGGCGCGGCCATTCTCGAAGGCGCGGCGGGTGAATTCCCCCGCCTCCGCCGCGCGATGGCCAGGCAGTTCGGCCAGCGCAGCGAGGACAGCAGCCACCACGGCGCGGCCGCCATGGACCTGCAGCTCCGCGACATCCTCGCCCGTGAAACTCGCCGGACCGGCGAAGAACAGCACCAGGCCCCGATCGAGCAGCTGACCATTTCGATCACGAATCGGTCGCAGCGCCGCAAGGCGCGGCTCAGGGACGGTACCGAGCATCGTTTCGAGTCCGAATCGGACGCCCGGTCCGGACATGCGGATTACCGCGACCCCGGCCGGAACAGGACCGCTCGAAACGGCATAGATGGTATCGCGCGCCATTCGCCCTATCCTCGTCACGCCCGATCAACGGATGATCCCGATGTTCAACCTGCTCGCCCTCGAGACCAGCCCCTATCTCCTGCAGCACAAGGACAATCCCGTCGACTGGCGCCCTTGGGGCGACGCCGCACTCGACGAGGCGGCGGCCTCGGATCGCCCGATCCTTCTGTCGGTCGGCTACGCGGCCTGCCATTGGTGCCACGTGATGGCGCACGAGTCGTTCGAGGATCCCGAGACCGCGGCGGTCATGAACGCTCTCTTCGTCAACATCAAGGTCGATCGACAGGAGCGCCCCGATATCGACCAGCTCTATATGGCGGCGCTGCACGCCTTCGGCGAACAGGGCGGCTGGCCGCTCACCATGTTCCTGACGCCGGACGGCAAGCCGATCTGGGGCGGCACCTATTTCCCGCCCGAGGCGCGCTACGGCCGCCCCGGTTTTCGCGACATCCTGCGCAAGGTAGCGGCGATCTATCGCGAGGATCGCGCAGCACTGGCCGAGCAGGGAGACCGGGTCGTCGCCCATCTCGCCCGGACGCGGCCGGATGGCGCGACGCTCGGACCGGACCTTCTCGACCGCGCCGCCGAAACGCTTGCGGGGCTGATGGACCCCGTGCGTGGCGGCACCAAGGGAGCGCCGAAATTTCCCAATGCCTCGGTGCAGGACTTCCTGGCGCGGTCGGCCGAGCGCATGAACCGTCCCGATCTTCGAGCGCTCGTCGATGCCACGCATCGCGGCCTCGTCGACGGCGGCATCTATGATCATGTCGGCGGCGGCCTCGCCCGCTACAGCACCGATGCCGAATGGCTGGTGCCGCATTTCGAGAAGATGCTCTACGACAATGCTCAGCTGGTCGAGCAACTGGCGATCGATCTTGGCCATGCTGCCGATCCGGCGCTTCTGCGCGGCCGCATCGCCGGCACCATCGCCTTCATGGAGCGCGAGCTGCTTCTCCCCGAAGGCGGCTTCGCCTCGGGGCTCGATGCCGACGCCGCCGGGGTCGAGGGGAGCTTCACCGTCTGGGACCATGCCGAACTGCTGGCGCTGCTCGGCGCCGAGGACGGCGCCTTCATGGCCGAGCTCTATGACATCGCGCCGGGCGGCAACTGGGAAGGGAAGTCGGTACCGAACCGGCTCCGCCACCCCGAAACCCTCTCTCCCGCCGACGAGGCCAGGCGGCTCAAGCTTCTGGAGCGCATGCGGGAGCATCGCGAGACCCGCCCGCGGCCGGCGCTCGATGACCAGATCCTCACCGACTGGAACGCGCTCGTCATCGCCGGCCTTGCGACGGCCGGCTTCCTTCTGGAGCGGCCGGACTGGATCGCTCGCGCCGAGAGCGTCTATCGCTTCCTCGGCGATAGCGTCTCCGTCGACGAAAGGCCGGTGCATGTCTACGCCAAGGGCCGTAGCGGCCGGCTGGGGCTCGCGACCGATCTCGCCGGTCTCGCCCGCGCGGCGCTCGCGCTCCATCAGGTGACGGCCAAGGCGGCCTACCAGTCCGACGCGGCGCGGTTCCTCGCGCTGCTCTGGCAGCATCACGGCGACGGCGCCGACGGGTTCTGCCTCGCCCCGGACGATGGCGACCGGCTGATCCTGAGACGCGCCGAGCGGTTCGACGAAGCGACGCCGAACGCGCATGGAATGGCGGCAGAAGCCCATTGCCGGCTCTGGGCGCTCACCGGCGCCGACGAACACAGGGCGGCGGCGGATGCGATCCTTGCCGCGGCAGCGGGCGACATGGTGGCCAATGTCTTCGGAACGGCCAGCCTGTTCGCGGCGGTCGATCTCCGCCTCCGCATCACGACGCTGGTGATCATCCTCCCTGCAGGGACCACGGCCGAGGCCCTGCTGCCGGCGATCCGCCGGTCGTGGTCGCGCCGCTTCGTTCTCGACATCCGTGGGGAGGCGAGCGCGCTGCCGCCGACGCATCCCGCGCATGACAAAAAGGCCGTCGGGGGCAAGCCGACGGCCTATGTCTGTCACGAAGGGCGGTGTTCGCTGCCAGTCACCGACGAGGCCGAACTCGCGGCCCTGCTCGAGCCCGGCGGATAAGCCCGTCAGGTGTTCATCTGGTCGAAGAAGTCGGCATTGCTCTTGGTCTGGCGCATCTTGTCGAGCAGGAACTCGATGGCATCGACCGTGCCCATGGGCATCAGGATGCGGCGCAGGACATACATCTTCTTGAGGATGTCGGAAGGAACGAGGAGTTCCTCCTTGCGCGTGCCGGAGCGGGTGATGTCGATCGCCGGGAAGACGCGCTTGTCGGCCACCTTGCGGTCGAGAATGATCTCCGAATTGCCGGTACCCTTGAACTCCTCGAAGATCACCTCGTCCATGCGGCTGCCGGTATCGATCAGCGCCGTCGCGATGATGGTCAGCGACCCGCCTTCCTCGATATTGCGCGCCGCGCCGAAGAAGCGCTTCGGACGCTGCAGCGCATTGGCGTCGACGCCGCCGGTCAGCACCTTGCCGGAGGACGGCACGACCGTGTTGTAGGCGCGGCCGAGGCGGGTAATCGAATCGAGCAGGATGACGACGTCGCGGCCATGTTCGACGAGGCGCTTGGCCTTCTCGATGACCATCTCGGCGACGGCGACGTGGCGGGTGGCGGGCTCGTCGAAGGTCGAGGAGATCACCTCGCCCTTCACCGATCGCTGCATGTCGGTGACTTCCTCGGGCCGCTCGTCGATGAGCAGGACGATGAGGTAGCACTCGGGATGGTTATGGGCGATGGAGGAGGCGATGTTCTGCAGGAACACCGTCTTGCCGGTGCGCGGCGGCGCGGTGACGAGCGCGCGCTGGCCTTTGCCGAGGGGCGCCACCAGATCGATGATCCGCGGCGTCATGTCCTTGCCGGTGGGAACATCCAGCTCCATGCGGAAGCGTTCGTTCGGGTAGAGCGGCGTCAGATTGTCGAAATGGACCTTGTGGCGGGCCTTTTCGGGATCTTCGAAATTGATCGTGTTGACCTTCAGGAGGGCGAAATAGCGC
>Ga0209930_1001044_pt1 | contig 49507 bp, 59 predicted proteins | sample ThiBiot_500_biof_2_FD_183948 | JGI IMG/M metagenome (GOLD analysis project Ga0209930, IMG submission 183948) | Wastewater bioreactor microbial communities from Cape Town, South Africa - Thiocy_cont_500_biof (SPAdes) | ecosystem: Engineered > Bioreactor > Thiocyanate-remediating >...
GAAAAAAAACAAACGAAATAACTATCTGTGATTTGTATTGAATAGGAAATGCATGAATCATTTCAAAACCATAGTAAATCATTTCTTTTGACAGCTGCCGTGAGTGCAAGTCCGACAAAGATCGATCAAGGTTATGTTATACCGGATATATGCGAGTAAATATTGACGAAAGTAAATTTGTCATGTTCACTTCGATTGTTGTTTTTAGATATCTCGATTATATCAGTGTAATGACATATGATTATCACGGTAAATCAGAAAAAAACGAATGAGGAAGCCGAGAGAGAGAGCACATTTGAATATTTTAGGCTCGTGGGACAATGTCACAGGTATTAATGCGCCATTGTATGGACGGACTTTTCAAGGACTTACTGGATTTGTCAAGGGATGGAGTGTGGTAAAGAAAAAGCCACGTTTTTTTCTCTGTTAGATTTTGAATTTGAGAAAATGTTTAGAATGATTCGATTTATCATTGGTTGAATAAAGGTTGTTCAGCAAGTAAGATCAATCTTGGCTTAGCTTTATATGGACGAAGTTTTACATTAATGAACGATTCGAATTCGATTAATATCGGAACGAAAGCAATCGGTGGAGGTTTAGGTAATATTTTCTCTGGATATTTTTCTTAAATTAACCGTATGATTTTCTTTTTAGCTGGACCATATACGAAAGAAAGTGGAACACTAGCCTATTTCGAAGTAAATGCGTAATTCTAAGAGAGGAGATTGTGCTTTTAATTGATCGTCTATAGATCTGTCAAAAACTTCGAGTTTATAATTGGACAAGTGTTTTTGATAGTGATGCTCAAGCACCCTATGCTTATAGTCGATCAAACAAATCGATGAATCAACAATGGGTTGGTTATGATAATCTCGAAAGTGTTGCAATTAAAGTAAAGCGATTTGTCAATTTGTCGATCATAAATCCTTTCGATATGTAAATTCAGGTTTCATATGCAAAATTATTGAAGTTAGGCGGCGTGATGCTTTGGTCATTAGATCAAGATGATTACACGGGATTATTTTGTGATCACGGAGAATTTCCATTTACACGACGTGTACGTGACATTCTTCAGTCACGTGAAGATCTTCTTACTCCTGAAACGACGAAATTAGTTACAACTAGTACACAGAAAATCAAATTCTCGACAGACTGGAATGAAACTAACCGATGCACTCATATAACCTGTTCGTTGTATTTTCTCTTTCTCATTTTCTTTCGTTTTTTTTATTTATTGATTTAATAAACTAGCTCTGTGGCCTTAGCCATGCATGCATGCATACATGGCATTTATCATTGATGACAGAATTTAATTTCGATGATCGAGTGGATTTATTAAATATAAAAATAGTTCACTTAGACAAGCATTTGAACAGAAATGAAATTGATTCTATTTTGGATAATTTCTACTGTTGAGCTTAGTTCTTGTTCGTCTTTAGTCGGTTTTAATCTTTATCGTACGAATCGCTCGATTGATAATCCCGATCGTGATTGTTTACATTATCGTGTCAATCATAACGCTGATCTCGATGAAGTTCTAGAATATTGTATTCGTACTAAACTCGATGGACTGTCAACGAACAACGATAGTCGCCATTCGTCTTACTCGTTTGAAGATTTACAAAATTTAAATGTTACAATTCAAGAATTATATACTTGGTCAGCGCCAATAGATTTAATCGAAGATTATGCTGAATATCTGGAAAATAATAATGTGCTGTTAAAAGATTCGAAATTCTATAATTGTACATTTCCATGGTTTGGTTTGTATTGTGAATATCATTTTTCTCAGCCGAATTCGACCTTTGCCGATCAATTAGTCAGCGATTTTAGAGCGAAATCTTCCATCTATATACCAGGAACTTATTATAAGATGTCGTGTTATTCCCATGTACAATGCAATCGTACAGGTAGTTTGAAAACAGATTTCTATGTTTGTCTTGATTGGCGTGAGATTTGTGATGGTAAGATCGATTGTATCGATGGTGGACATGACGAAGAACATTGTTGGCAATTGGAATTGAATGAATGTGATAATAAAACAGAATATCGATGCCAAATTGGATTGTGCATCCCTTTGGCTTTTTTAAATGATGATCTAAAAAATACGGATTGTTTAGATCAAAGTGATGAAGACCTATATACGAAACCTTTGGAAGCAATATCTGTTCTGCAGATAACCAATTGTTTGGTCGCTCCAATCTTTCCCTGCGAAGAACACATGTGTCGTCCAACATCATCGAATAATTATGAAGTTCATTGTGATTCGTATTCTTGCGGTCCTTTATTTCTACAGACTTGTTTAGCCAAACGAAATGAGGCTTTAAGAAAAGCATCGTTAATTGGAGCAAATATATCTGAAGCATGTTCGTATGCTCTTAGTTGTTTGACAGGTATAACATCAATAGATGATATTTTCAATGCGAATTGTTCGAAAAGATTTTATCCGTCATATGCAAATGATATTCAACAATATTGTCCAACATTGATTCGACTCTTGCCAGTTATGTTTGGACATATTCAATTTGTTTATCGAAATAATAGATCTTGGATGTTTAATTTTACTTCAGAAGATGCCTTATTCAATCCACCTGATTATATTTGTTTCAATGGAACTCGTTGTATTGATGAGATGATTTTTAATTCAAAAACTTTGCCAGTCTATCTCTTCGATGATCATATCATATGTCGACCAATTCAGGATTTTCAAATCGATAGAAACTATATTCGACCATGGAATCATTTCATCAGACTGCTAAATATTTTATTTCGTCAATGTTCGAGTTATCCTCAGCCTCGTCTCATATCCAATTATTCGAATGTATATCAATGCATGAATTCTTCGAAATTCATCTCGACAGATCGATTGATCGATGGCATCGATGATTGTCCTTATAAAGACGATGAATCATATCCGTTTAGTTGTTCATTAACGAATGCAAATCATCGTTTTCAATGTACTCGATCGAATCAAACGATATGTCTCGCTCGAATTCGTGTTCATGATATATTCCAACAATGTGACAATGATTCGAATGAGGAGTATAATTTTGGTACGAACACTTTCAACGAAACAACATCATTTCCTGGTCTATGTGATGGATTTACTTTGACATCAGTTATGCTTATCGATGGACGAAATGAAACAGACGAAACTGAATGTGATTACTATCCGTGTAATAATACTTACACACGTTGTGATGGTATTTGGAACTGTTTTGATGGGGCTGATGAACTCAATTGTGATCAACCAGCGATTTGCCCATCAATGCATCATGCATGTCTATCACCAATAACACGAAATTTTATTTGTTTACCATTCAAACGTGCTAATGACGGTATTATTGATTGTCTTGGTGCGACTGATGAACAACAATTTTGTCGATCTCAATTAGTTCATTACGAATATAAATCATTTCGATGTTCGAATAGCCAACAATGTATTCATAGTTTCGATATTTGCGAATTAGCCTGTTCGAATCCTGAGAATACTTCGACAAAAAACTGCACAAATGACGCACATGCCTTAGTACTTCAATGTTTTTTGAATAGACCAAAGAATCGTGTTAACAAATTTTTCTGTTTATTAGGTAAAGTAAGTCAATTAGCTACAGCTCATTTAGCACTCAACATTTCTTCTTCTTTCATTTGGCCATCATCACCACGTATCGAACGCGAGCAGCAACTTTTACATTCCTCTTTTTCACAACAAAATCCATTAGTCACTATCGTCGATAAACCATCAACTAACGTTTACTTAACAGTTTGGTCTTGCTATCGAGGTATTGCAATTCAACGTTTATTCAGTTCGCAATCGCTTTGTCTCTGTCCACCGGCTTATTATGGTCGTCGTTGTGAATATCAAAATCAACGTGTAAGTTTATCTGTTCAAATTCAGGTCTCATCGAATTGGCATTCAGTGTTAATTGTAATCGTTACACTTCGTGATCAAGAACAAAATCAAATTGAATCATTTGATAAATTTAATTATCTACCACTTGTTGATTGTCGAAAGAAATTCAATATTTATTTATTGTACAATAGCCGACCGAAAAATCTTTCGAGAAAATATTTCGTTCGAATTGATATTTATAAACAATCATCATTTGAACATCAATCCAGTTGGCAATTTCCTATTCTATTTTCATTTTTGCCTGTCTATCGAATTTCAGCTCGATTAGAAAAACCATTGGTCGAAGACAACACCGTCGACTGTCTTGATTTATTATGTGGAGAACATGGTCACTGTCGAAAATACGTTAATACAAACACAAGTTTCTGTCTTTGCGATCGAGGATGGTCTGGTTTTCTATGTAATATCGAGCATACATGCCGTTGTTCGAATGATTCTCTTTGTCTGGCATCAAATTTATGTTTATGTTCGATCGGTAAATTCGGCAATCGTTGTTATCTTCGTTATTCAACATGTTCGTGTTTGAACAATGGCACTTGTATTCAAACAAGAGATCATTTAAATCTCGAAAGTACATTTCAATGTGCGTGTATCGAAGGATTTTCTGGACCACGCTGTGAAATCATCGATACAAAAGTTGTTCTTTCGTTTGAATCGGATTTAGACATACCAAGATACATCTATGCACATTTTATTCAAGTTTTCGACAAGAATACACCGTATCATCGTAGTACGAGATTTAAAAAGATTCCTCTCAACGAATATTCAGTGACTATTTATAAATCAACACCGTTTCATATAATTTTCGTTGAAACCGAAGATGGACGATATTATCTTGCTGTTTTACAGCTTATTTACAATCCATTGATCACTATCGAAACGTCATTAACTCGATCGAAACAATGTCTACCGATTAATAAATTATTCAATTCAACATTCGTTCGAATGCATTATTTTCGTCGGTGGAAATATTATCATCTGCCATGTAAACAACACGCTAATCTCGAATGTTTCTACGATCATGATGATCAAATGTGTTTATGTAATCATGAATTACAACAAGCCAATTGCTTTCATTTCAATCGAACAATTAATGAAACTTGTCGAACGAAAAATCTCTGCGAAAATCAAGCGCAATGTTTTCAAGATAATCCCAATTGTCCAACGCCATTCGTCTGCGTTTGTGATGATTGTTCGTACGGATCACGTTGTCAATTATCAACAAAAAGCTATCGTCTATCTCTTGACATCATACTTGGCTATCAAATTCGACCGAACGTACCTTTCAATCAACAACGTTCAGTGATCAAAGTAACGACAGCTGTTGTCACGGTACTGGTCGCTTTTGGTTTAATCAATGGCCTTCTATCGGTATTAACTTTTCAAAGCAAAGAAATTCGTCGTATTGATTCAGGATATTATCTGTTTATATCGTCGACTGTGTCGATATTTGTCACTGTTCTATTTGCATTCAAATTTTTCAGTTTAATACATACGCAAATCTCATCGAGTATCGATCGTTTCTATGTTCTATTCAATTGTAAGACTTTGGAATTTCTTCTTCGAATTTTTATTGCCATAAGTAGTTGGTTGAATGCATGTGTTGGTGTTAATCGAGCGTTAATATCATCAAAACCTATTCAAATCACTAACAAAACTCTCAATCAACGAAAAACGAAGTCGATTGTTTTCACAATTTGTCTCGTCACGGTTTTAACACACATTCAAGATCCAATCTTTCGTCGATTAATCGACGATGTTAACGAAGGTCGAACATGGTGCATTCCTCAATATCCTTCATCGATTCAAACGTTCGATTCAGTTATTCTAATCTGTCATTTTCTTCTTCCATTTATATTCAATATTTTCTCAGCAATGTTAATTATTCGTAATATAACACGTCATCGTTCGGCTGCTAAAAGTCTATCCTATCGAAGTCAATTACGAAAACAATTCGTCGATCACAAACATTTATTCATTGCACCAGTCATTTTTATTCTCCTTGCTCTACCACAATTAATTATTTCGTTCATATCGAATTGTATGAAATCACCTCGAAATCCTTGGTTATATCTATTCAGTAATTTTCTCTCCTATATTCCGTCGATGTTAACATTCGTTGTATTTGTATTACCATCGGATAATTACATCAATGAATTCAAAAATACAGTGACACGCTTACGAAAATACACACGTAGATAATTATGTATCTGAGGGATTTTTAAGAAGAACGATTTGAACTTGATCATGTTTGCCTTGAAATAAAGCTTCGTATTCATCGGAGAAATGAATATAACCATGTTTACGAGCTCGAAGAAGAATGCCAACGAGTTTATTCGAAATATTTGTATAGAACTAGAAGAAAATATGTATTTTGATTTTATTGAGATATAGGCGAAACAAAAAGAATGAACAAACGTCGAATAATTCTTTGAAAGTGATTTCATAAGTTGAATTCTCTTGTTGTCTTCCCATATTTTGAATAATTTCGCAGAGATATTTCACTTCTTGTTGAATATGTGCCTGTGCAGCAAGACCTCGTTGTTCAGTTCGACTGCCTTTCGGTGGTCGTCCGTATCTAAACAAATTTTCAATAAAAAATTTGCTCGTTTTTTCAATTCATTACTCTGGATCGTTTTTCTTCGGATTTCGATGTGCAGGATGTTGTACAATTTTTTCTTCCAAAAAATCCGGCAATGGTGGAGCTATTGGTAACATCTCACGAGTGTTTATGTACTTATTCTTCTCGTTTCTTTTCCCTTCTGTTGCCTCAATGACCTATCTTCTCTTCTCTACATACTCAAGGACGACAAAAGAAAATTGCCGATATGTTAGCAGAACGAAGAAAGATGCATGTGTATGGTTATGTCATATGATCAAGCCTTATCCTTGACATCAGCACAAGGTTAATGCGTTCCATTGAAGATTAAACATCGATTTACGAAAAATATTTTATTGAAAGAGAAGAAGAAGAAGAAAACCACATCAATTAAACACACACACGTACAAACGGGGAAGGATAAATGCCGAAAACAAAAAAAAACAAAACAAGAATATTTAAACATGTCGTTTCTTTTTAAATGGTTGCTGATGTTCGTATGTTGGATTGCCGTAATAATCGAGTAGGACACCATTTGTTGAATTGTAAGGTGGCGACGGAGAACCATACGAATATGTATGATAAGTATTACTAAAAAAACGAAATATTCGATTTGCATTTATTGAAAATTTAACAAATACATACCGAGTGTCTGAACTGTCTCGAAAGCCTTTTGCAAATGGATTATTATCGATTTTTAATTGTGTAACCTAGAGAATAGGAAATAAATACGTATATTGTAAAATTCAAAGAACAAAAAAACCTACATCAGTATTTTGATAAGCTGTAACGGCGATAAATTGTGTTTCGGGAAAGGTAAATGTATGTTTCGATGGCGAATTCGATTTATTCGATGATGTCGGATCCGATGATCGACTACTGACTTCGACAATATTCAAACGTGGCATATATTTATGCATAGAATTCAAAATCAATGTCATCTAAATAACCGCATGAGCACATTGATTCGAAACTAAAACGACAAGTTAACACATACTTGATTTTGTGGTTGACCTATTGGTAATTGTTTATTATTAGTTAATTTCAATTTTGAAAACGAAATTTTCTCATTTCTCATCCAATGTGCGCCGCTATTCGGCGAATCGGGATGCAGATAAACATGATCTATTGACGAGAAAATGCAGGAGACATATTTGTTTTGCGAAAATATTTACTTGTTTTTTGACATTGTTCAGCTTGTCCCGACGGAACCCATTTGCCCGAATTGAATTTCCAATGATTAACATCGACTAAAACCATGTCGACGTACATATTGTACGTTGCTTCGGGTTTTAAACCGTAGACTTTATATTCGAGCGTTGGAAACATTCGACGACCGGCTAACAACAACACACAATAACAATCGAAATCGTTCGAAATATTGACCTACTTTTTGTGATTATGTTTTCTAGAGTATGTGGCGCAAATTTTAACCATAACGGTCGATTGACTAATTCCACAATGATCGAATCCGATCGACAAGCGCCATTCATCGGTGACTAAACGATATAAACGAGATGAGGCTTGTCTTTTCTCTTAGAAAACAATTTCTGATTTACATAGGGAGTTAGATATTCTCCTCCGTTGCTTGTACTGCACGGTGTTTGTTCGATGGGTGTTTGCAAATACGTTTGATGTTGATGAAAAACTTGATTCGATGGAATAGGCGAGAGATTGTAATCGTAGATGGTTGTCGTTTGAGAATCGTTGGCTTTCGGAGGAAAAAGCATGTCGTCCGATGGATAATGGTGATGTCGAGGTGGATAGATCGGCATGTACATGGATGACGGAAGTTGATTTGTTGATTCATCATCATTTAAACGTTGATTTACTGGTTGGGAATAGTTCGGTGAAAATGTGTAGTATTGATTTGAATCGTAGAGATTCGATGTTTGAGATTGATGAAGATTTGTTGATTCATCGTTGAATGTAACTGGATGATGATGAGGATGGTAATAATAGTGATGTGTGGATGTTTGATAGGGATTTGAATAATATTCAGACGAGATTTTTGTTTCGTCATCATCTTTAGTTGTTTGTGGCGTTAACATTATCGAACTAGTGGTGCTGCTGTTCACGCTCTTTATGCGACAGGTGATAATCGATGAATAGGAATGAACGGAAATATGACAAGAGAGAATAACAGAGAATATCAGAGAGAGAAAAATAAGACGAATCAACCAATGAAAATTGCAAGCCAATGAGAAAAAAAAGGTGATTCTCGCTTCTCTCCTTCTTGTTCTTAATGAATAAATCACAACGGTAGACGGAAAAAAGAATTGTTTTCTTATATCATATATCACATACACAGCAGGTTATCATAGAAAAAGGAAAAAACTTGATAATTGTATTTATTTCGTTCAATTGTCGACAAGAGAAATGATATTTTCTCTTTTTTCTTGTTGTTCGAGTGTGAATAACAGAAGAACGATTTTTGTGCATTTTCAGCTTTTTTCTCGTTTCTTTCATCTTTAATCAAAGCAAAATAAATTCTTTTTATTGAACATCCAAAAGATTTAAAAAGACGAACGTTTGTCTTCTTCTTCATCATCTATCAACCGAACAAACAATATTGTTCATTATCATTTTCATTTGTCTCCAAACAACTAATCAATGCTATCGTAGTCAAGCAAAAATTATGTCATATCTCAATGAGCTATCTCAGACATCATGTCATTAGTTTGATAGAGAGTTTTCTTCTTCTGATAAAAACAAATATTCTTATAGATAGAGCTTTCGATTTGCCTGGTTACAACGAACGAATAAATCAATATTTAATGAACAAAAAAATCTTCATCATCATTCATTCAATTAGTCCCATATGGTTTTAAGTATTTTTGATATTGAAATCTGCACCCTCAACATGCAATATGAACTAAATGATTTTCTCGTCGTACACGTGCGCTTTATGAATAGTCTCATTCTCTTGTGGTATGCACCTTGCCCATCGAACGAACTATCATGTATCACACATTCGCTTTTTTCTTGCTATTATACGTCTATTATCACATTTTTCAATGCTGAGAGTATGGCGACATGTAGTGATAATGAAATCATGAACATTATGTTTCTTTATTAAAATACCGCTTCGTCATTTTTTTACAATCGACACAAAAAGAAAAGGTTAATTTAGTGAATAGATAGTTATTTCAATATCATCATCAGCAAATACGCGTCGAATTAGTTTCGAAACTTGATCCCAATTAAGTTTATCCAATCCACAGCCAATTTGAGGCATAGCTAACCGTTCAATCTTATTAGTTAAACATAAATCTCTCATCGCACGAAGACTTGATTCCAATGATGACATTGTTGGCTTATAAAAGTATTTTTCTTTCGTAACAAGATAAAAAATCATACGATTATCCGAATGTAAATACGCACAACCACCGATGGGCACATCTACGAAGAAGATTTCAATGAATGTTTTGGTTTTTCTCGAGAGAATTGTGATATGTCAAACTTTGCTGTTTAAGAACATTGACTTGTTGAAATTTATCTCGAAAGAACTTCGCTATGCCTTTCGACATTTGTAGATCTTGAGAAACACAATGTGCAAGTGAAACATTGGGTGCAACGGAGAATAAATCTCCACGAACTTCGGTGTAGTTCAATGGCATTACGAAATAAAATGAAATTATTTCAAAAGATGATCATTCCGATTTAACCAATAAGAAATTCGGGTGTCACTAGAGTTTGAAATCAATCGATTGTTGTTGATTTATGTTAGTAATTGATTTTCGGTTGACAAAATTCGTTGATTTAGTTCGATGAATTGTTGAAAAAAAAAATAAATGAGATTTTTAAAATTGATTACGAAGATGTCGCTGAATGATTTTTATTCTTGGAAGAAAAAACAAACGATAAATAGTAAATAAAAAAAGCGACAGAAGAAATTCTCCTTCACTCGCTCTTCGATCATGACCGATAACGGAGCTTTAACAAAACGAATTGTCAAAGTACATTCATCGACAATTGATTTTGAATCGATTATTTTCAATTGCCTGTTTAGGAAATTGCACGATTACAACAGGAACCAGTGCCAGGCATTGAAGTAGCTGTTGATGAACAAAATCAAAGATATTTTAAAGTTGTCATCGATGGACCCAGTGAAGTAATGAGAATTTATTCGGAAAACAATGTTTTTGAAATCGTTTATTTATTTATTCAAGAGTCCGTATGAAAGTGGAAAATTTAAAGTTGAACTTTTCCTTCCCGATGAATATCCAATGGCACCACCAAAAGTTCGTTTTATGACGAAATTATATCATCCAAATATCGACAAATTAGGTCGTATTTGTCTTGATATTCTCAAAGGTGATTGTTGTTTTTTGTTCATTTCGTTCCAAAAAATCTATTCAATGATTATATTGTTACAGAAAAATGGAGTCCAGCATTGCAAATTCGAACTGTTCTTCTATCGATTCAAGCTCTTCTCAGTGCTCCGAATCCCGATGATTTTTTGGATGCCGATGTTGCAGAAAAATGGAAAGCCGATGAAAAAGGCGCTAAAGTCATTGGTATGCGAACAAATAAACAAATAAATTTGAAAAAACAATCAAATCATTTTTGTTTTTAGCTCGTGATTGGACTCAAAAATATGCTCGTGGAGTTTAGTTTGAATACCATCGTTGACAAACACATATATTCTTTTTCTTTTTTTAAAAATCGGTTCTAATGATGAATGATTGTATCTATGTTTCATTGAGATATTCAAATAAAAAAAGCCAAACGTACATAGGAAAAATATGGATCAGAATATTTGAATTTCATTCGTTGATTTGCGTGTTACGGTTGATCGAACAGAACGTGTGAAAGTATCTTTTAACCCTCGTTTTTTCTTCTTCTTTTGTTTCAAAACGAAAGAACATGGCCGGTCGAAGGATATTTCTCAAAGTTCGACGTATAAGCGAGCTAGTTGCAGTTATTTTTTTCATTATACTTATTTATACGTTCTATATTAACTGGAGTTCGGAATTCGATTATGATTTGTCTATTGCAAAGCAAAGTTATTCTCACGGTCGACCTGATCTACCGAAATATATTCATTTGGATTTGAAAGGTGCGCCGCCAAATGCTGAGATTTTCTATGAACCATTTTTTTCTTTACTTGAAAATCTACAAATGGGCGTGAAAGGCGTGGTTATTGAATATGAAGATACACTTCCGCTGAAAGGATCGCTCATGAATGTAAGATAGTTCGAATTTCGGAAAATTGTTATTTAATTTACGAATTACAGACTGTAAACGGATATGGTTATACAAAATCTGAGATTGGATTGATTGTTCAATCAGCGAAAAAACATAAATTAGAATTGATACCATTGATTCAAACATTCGGACATTTAGAATGGATTTTGAAATTGAAAGAATATCAACACTATCGTGATGATCCTGATCTACCGACGGTGATATCACCTTGCTTTAATGATACATACGCTCTACTCGAAGGTGATTATCAACAAATTGTTCTCCGAAATAATTTCTCTTTGTCTGTTTAGATTTATTAAAACAAACGCTTGATTTTCATCCTGATAGTAAGATAATTCATATCGGTTGTGATGAAGTTAGTTTAACTCTTTTCCATACACAATGTCGACAACTACAAACTCAAAATATCTATGAAATCTATATCAGGTAAAGCATGCGAATGACAGTGAAATCTTATTTCATTTGTTTTCAAGTCATATTCAACGTGTAGTTTCAATCGTTCGAAAAATTCGACCGGGTATTCGAGTTTTAATTTGGGATGACATTCTTCGACACATTGGAAACGAAAGATTAGTAAGAAAACAAAAACAAAAATGACATTTTCAATTCATTTCTCTGAATACTTTCAGCTTGCTTCACTCAAAGATTTCATCGAACCTGTTTCATGGAATTATTTTACAGAATTTAGTCCTGTTTACACCGAAGCCACCGCTTGGCAGACCTATAAAAAGCTCTTTCCTATTCATTGGGCAGCGAGTGCATTCAAAGGCGGTCTCCATCGTCATTCGATAATTACAAACACAAGTCATCATGTTCTCAACAATCGTCAATGGTTAAATTTCATTGATTCACCCAATTTTCGAGATAATCCATTTCACGGAATTATTCTCACGGGTTGGTCGAGATTCGATCACTTCATGCCACTCTGCGATCTATTTCCTACGGCCTATCCTTCGCTATTATTGAGTTTACATGTGCTCAATACAAATGAATTCGTATACAGCGATGGAAATTATGTCTGTGAGAAGTTATTAACAGTCATTGGCAAAGAATCGACTTCCTGCGAGTCAATACCAGGTTAAACTGACTGGCAGAACAACATCCTGAAGACTTTTTTTGTCGTTTTAGGTTCAGACATTTGGTCGACTTTGTTATCGTTTTCATTGGCTTTTCCGAATATACGAAAACGTTTTCGACTTGTCGATACAGTCGCACCTGAATACAATCGAAAAGCATCGTTTGTTCGTCGTTATGAACTTCGAAAGTTTCTCGGCGATTTAAAAGGTGCTCAAGCCGAATTTTTATCCTACAAAAAACGTCTTGCCAAGCAAATGACGAGTCTTTACACAAGTGATACTATCAACGAATGGATTCAATTGTATTTTCTACCTTTCGAACAACAAATCGAGAAGGTTTTCAATGAAACTCAACCAATTCTCAATCGAACTATTTGGCCCAAACGTCCTTTGATTCAGCCCAATTGATTCTATTTGCTATTGTTAACTGAGTAACAATGAGTTATTTTAAGTATCTTTACTTATTCATTAATTAATAAACGACTCGATTATGCATATAGATTGAATCTATCAAAAATAAACACGTCTTTCATCGAGATCTTGTTGCGGTTTCTAATTAAAAACAACAACCATGAGTTTTCTTTTGCTTTCCAAATGAGAGACTTTCTAATTACAAATCGGAAATCTCTAAGATAATTTGTCCTCATTTTTTGTTTGGGTTTATTTGTCAAGAACAATCTATAAAACTCTACAAATACTTGAACTTGAAAAAAAAAGGAATCATTTCGAACAATATACATATAATGAAGTATATCTCAAAGGCAAGCATGATCGAAATAATTATTCTCGGGTTAAAAAAAAAATATTCGTCAATAGAGAACGATGATTATCGAGAAGACTAATGTTATTTGCCGTTTTGCTTATGTCATGAATGCAGAACTGCGGTTTTTTTTGCTTTTCTTTTCTTTTTTTCTCTTCATTTTGCTTTTCTTTTTCTTCTTTTTATTAATATAATTAGTGTCAACAGATAAGCGATCTGAAAAGGAAAAGAGAAAAACTTTTCTCTCTCTCTCGCTCTCCTGCTGAGCATCAGCAACGTTCTTTTTGCAGATATTTGATGTTATTAAACATAAAACAAAATGTTTAATTACATTTGCCAATATTTTTTAATCAATTTTTTTATTATCTCATGTTCATCATTTGCACATGTTTATAATCAACGATATGCTCGTTCGATTAAACAATATTATCTTCATTTAATTTACTTTCGTGAACTCGACATGTCAATTAACGAGAAATACTTTCAAAATGAATTGAAAAATTTTACTGATTCACATCGAATTAATTTAAAAATTACGATACTAAATCAAACAGTGAATTCATTGATGTTAACGAAATTCTGTTCGAAACTTTCAGTTGAACAACGTGATACTATTCTTATTGCTGATTTATATACGAAAGAAATCGATTTATTATCACGATCACTTCGAATACCGACAATCGCTATGTTCAATCGATATTCGATTGTTCAAGGCAAACTAGTAGGACAAATTTCGATAGAATTTAGCTCGAGTGCTTCTATTCTATTTAGCATAATCCGTATTTATTCAAATTTATGGCTGATCCAATTGAACGAGCACAATCGACGGCCTATGCGCTTGAAACCCGTTCTCTTTACACTCGAATAGGTACGATAAAAACACATTGTTTTTGTCTTTTGGAGTCGTTTCTTTTTTTGTAAATTTAGCATTGATTTATGATACATCACTTGATATGATCGAATATCGTTTGACTTATCTTCGTCTAGCTAAACAGGATATTATCTATCGTGCACATGTGCCTCGTTCGTGGAATTTTTCTTTGACAACAAGAAAAATCATCGGAGATTTACGAAATCTCGAAGTTGATTTGATACTTTGTTTGATGTCGAGCGAACGAGAAATCGAATTCCTTCGATTGATCGATCGATTGAGTACGAAAAGTGAACGAAATTTTCTTTTAAATCGAACAAGTTGGTGGTTTGCATCACGTATCGGTGAAATTCGAAATCTTTCGTTTTCACCGATGATTTTCACGGCAACTGAAGATCGTCGACGTATGGTCAATCATTTTACTCGTTCGAATATTAAAATTCTTCTCATGGTCATTCTTCGAACATACATCCGTGTGCCGTATTCATCGCTGTTGATCGGCAGTACAAATTGTCAACAACGAAAAAGTATCGATCAATTAGCAAAGACGAATTTATTTATTCAGTAAGAAAATATGAACTGACAGAACAAATTGATTACGCTTCGTTATCCTTGTTTTCTTTTTTTTTTATAGATTATTAAGTAACTTTACCGAGTGGAATTGTGATATTCGATTAGGTGGTGTGACAGATCCGATCTTGTTCGATAGTCAAACATTAACATGGCGTGCTCCAACTATTTATATGGTGACGAGAGAAGAAAAAAAAATTTTCCACGATAATTTTGTCATTTTGCTCGTTCTTTAGGTCCATAAAGAACATGCATGCCAAGGCATGTTTATTCAAACGTTCATTCCAAAGACTCTAACGGCCGATCAATTATTTCGTTCATGTCGTTCTAATAATTCTTTGTCACGCAAGCAATCATTGATAAATTTCTCACCGGAAAACCCTTCGAATCTTCTTCTCGATCTCAAAAGTTACCATCAAATAATTGGCATTTTACCCAGTAATGAATCGCTCAATTGTCAATTTGTTCACATTCATACGCCGATTCAAACGTTGATTATCGTCGGTGTCGTTGAACAACCGTACATATTCGTGTCTGACAATGAAATCTCATCGGAATTTCATTGTAATTACGGTACACCGTGTTACAAAATCGACCCATTAACAAGTCATTTCAAGAATGATTCGCAGTTTTTCCATCGAAAAATGCGTCAATCACCTCATTGTTGTTTCGGCATTTCGATTAATCTTTTATTACGTATGAAAGATATGAAAGTGATTTCAGCATTGAAATCAATTAATCTATTTGTTTTCGCCGATAAACAAACGAAATGGCTTGCACTTGTTGACACTCTGCAATATCATCGAGCTGATTTTTCGATTTCACCGATTCCCTATGAATCATCGCTCGCCAAGTCTATCGATCTCACACCGCCGTTCTATCATTCATCGTACGTTATTCTCACTATGCCAGCACAAACCGACCTGTCGTTAGTCGCCTTCTTGCAGCCGTTTTCATGGGCTACGTGGGCTATGATCTTTTTTCTACTCAATACCACTGCTTTGTTCGAAACATTTTTCGAATGGCAAAGTCCTTACGGGTAAACAAAGAAAAGCAATTTGCTAAGAACGCTAAATCTGTTTTTCTCTCGCAGTTTGACACCACGAGGCCGACGAAGACATAAAGTGTTTAGTTTAGCATCGGCATTGACGTTGAGTTGGTCGATTATATTCTCTCATACGTTCAAAACTAAGTCGCCCAAATGCTGGTCGAATCGTTTTCTTGGCAATGTAATTTTTATTTGAATCAGAAGAAGAAAATATTCGTTTTCCTATAGGTTTGGGGTGGATTTGGCATTGTTTTTGTTGCCATTTATACTGCTAAATTAGCTGCATTTATGGTTGTTATGGGTCGGATCTATGCTGCCACTAATCTTCACGATATAACCGTAAGACGACAAAATAATAAATTTATTCGTTTGCATTTTCTCTTGCCTAGGAAATCTGTCGAACGAGTCTGCATTGTACTCTCGGTGTCGTTCCGAATACCAGTGATGACGAATATTTGAAACGATTCTATAGTTCAACACTTTCTCGTCGAATTAAATACATTCGTTCGTATACCGAAGGTATCGATGCACTCAGAAATCATGAAATAACGTACCTGTTAATGGACCATGCCATGGCGAGATACTATCTTACGCGAGATGCCATCAAATTAATTCGAATAAGTGACGATGATTTCGGACGATTTGGTTTGTCATTAGGTTTTTCGAAGTTTAATCAAGAATTAAAAGAAAATATAACGAATATTCTACTGTCCTATGTTGATAAAGGTAGGAAATGACCGAATTTTATGATTCATGTAAAGACACTTTCGGAAATAGGAATTATCCAACATTTGCATGATCATTGGTATATTTACGAGAATTGCGAAGCGAAATTACTCGATAACGTAAAACGAAATGATGCATTTTTTTTGTTTTCTTCATCTTGAAAATCATTTAGAATGGAAAATTATCTCCAGATCGATTTTTTGGTGTGTTTATACTCTTACTCACCGGTGCAACAGTTGGCCTTATTGTTCTACTTTTCGAATGGTTGATATTCAAATATGCTGTACCCTATTGGCGACAACGACGTTGGCCAGGTTGGATTTATTTATCCCAAGTAAATAGATCATCGATAGAGTCTTTCTCACGAAAAATAATTGATTCTCTAGCGTTTATATGCGATTCTCAATGCTCCGACTGATGTTTACAATAAAGCCTATTCAAAATCCAAGAATTACTCATTTGAAACAGTTGGCGAACGGTTTGTTTATTTGTTTATTTGATAATGAATTTAACATTCGATTGTTTTTTTTTCTATTCTATTCGTCTAGTTTGCATAATTATTCGACTCGTCGGGATAGTCTCGATTTTCGTGTCGTAGATATTCCGAAATTATTAACAAAAACATGTCAATATCACGATGATCGGCCGGACCAACTTCGAATGCGTATTCATCAATTAGAATCCGAATTAAATTTTCTCAAATCGAAATTGATTTGATTCCTTACTGTTGTTGTTTGGTGGTGCTAGACAATGTGTATATATATATGTTTTTTCTTTTATTTTCGATTTTGTTTCTTTTTTATTAATAAAAACACACTTGAGAATTCAATTGAAAAGAAAAATGTAAAAAAACATGTCATATTCAATCGATAGCAAGCGAAAATGAGTATGGAAGCACAATTTTACGAAGCACGACGTCGACAAAATTGGATCGAACGTCGACGATCACTTCGAACTGACAGTGAACTTCGTCAAGCATTTCAACCATCGACTACTGCTGCTGCTCATTCATTCAGAATCAATATTCCCGTTCGAATTGTTCAACAACAACAGCCAAAATCTTTGGAAAGATGCACATGTATGCCCATGCAACGAACGAAATTAACACGAAGCGATCAATCATTATTTCAACGAGATCGAGATATTTATCCGTATGAGATTAAAAAAAACGCTTTTCTCCTCTAAGTTTGTTGTTTTGTTTTAGACGACCGATGCCTGTAGCGAATAATCTTCGACGAACAAAACGAAATGCTAAGCTTAGTCGTCGATTCTCTGTAAGTTCGACAAAGATCGTTTCGAGAAATGAATCTTAATTGATTTGTTTGGTTTTTAGTCTACTGAATATCTTCAACAATGGTGAACACGAATTATCTTGAATTTTCTCTTGCGTTTTTTTTTCGAATAAATAAAATTGACTTGATTTTCTCTTTCGTTCTTTCTCTAAAGCCCTTGATTATGTCTTCTTCCCCGACTATTCATCGTTCACACGTGGTAAAGATAAATCTTCGCATTGTGTGTTAATGGGAGAGTGATTTTTCGTCTTCGATTTTCTAATTTCATCGTCAGTCGTCGTGTCAGTTCGTTCGTTTTAACAGTAGAATAACCGATTTCAAAAAAACAAACAAACAATCACAAAACTAATCATGTCAATCAGTTCTTATCAATCATCGAATATGAATAATACAAATTCGAATCTTCCGAGTTCAGCCAATTCATCGACGACATCAACAACAAATCCCAATAGTTCAATGTCGTTGGCCGCCGCGAATGTTGTTCGTGGTATTATGGAAAAAGTTCTTTCGACTCCGCCGATGGGCTCGAATTTCGTGTCTAATAATTTACTTGGTCAAACAACATCGAATTCGACTCGTTTATTCAACGAATTGGATTATCTTTCATCGCCAGGACTCGATTCTGATTTCGGCGACATTTCACCATTGCTTTGCTCGTCGAATACATCGAATTTAAACAATCAATATCTTCGACTTGCTATTAACAGTCAAAATAAAGAACAACAACATTGTCAACATGGAAATTTACTTTCACGGTAGGAGAAAAAGCAACCAGAAGATTTAGTTTCGATTGTTTTGCTTGTAGACATTGTTTGTCACAGAATAATACACGAACGAATAGTAGTCCTTTTTCTCAACATCAATTTACAGATTTAACGAATTTAATCGATTATTCACCACCGACAAATATGTTTACCGAATCAGATGATTTAAATGATCCAAGTGGAAATAAAAAATTCATTGCTAAACGAGCACAAATCGGTATTCGGAAAACTAAACACTTTTCTAATTCAAAATTCGAAATCTTTCCTATCCTATTTTCTAGATATGACTAAACAAGTAACCGATGCTCGTGCATTATATTTTATGTTAGGCATTAAAATGAAATGTAAATTTTGTTTTGAAAATGGCGAATCATTCGAAGTCTATCGTTCTCATATGTTACGTAATGGTGCTGGAACAATACTTTGTCCGATACTTCGTGCCTACGTTTGTCCGAAATGTGGCGCAACAGGTGATCTCGCACATACATTACGTTATTGTCCATTGCATCAATCGCCGGGCAATAGTCAAATTCTTGGCAGTGCATTTGATTGAAATTCAAAAAAGAAAACAAACAAACAAATATTTTCGTTCGAGTTTAGTTTAATTCTAGACATATCCTAGTTAATATTCTTCGATTCAAATTAATAATTATTTTGTGTTCTATGTTGATTGATAACAAAAACAAAATTTATGAAAATAATTTTCCCCTATTCTTTCTCTTTCTTTGTTCCGTATGTTTTACTTGTAAGTTTGTGTGTTTTTTTCCTTCTTCTTCTTCTCTTCTCTCTTCTTGTCTCGATTAGAGACAAACACAAAATTGTTACAGTACGTTTTTTGTTTTATTTCATATGAACAAACTACCAACACAGAAGTCAATTAGAAATAAATAGAAATGCAGATGATTGAGAATAAATTCATTGTGTTCTTTTTATTAGAAAAATACAAATCACACACGCACGTACACACTTATGAATAAGTGAATTGGATTGCAACCAGAAAAAGAAAACAAGCGGGAGGTGCACAACACACATGGAATGAGAAACAAACAAAAAAGAAGAAGAAGAAAACTAATTCGATTGTATTTACATAATTAAACATGTACTAAAGGCAATTGTTTCGATGATGGAAGTGAATATTTACTTCCATTGATTTTCGTGTGTTTGTATGAATAGTTTATGCCGTAAGTATCACGTCCTTGGGCATTTTGATATTGATATTGATGATCGATCGATGTATTCTGACAGCACAGACAACGACAGAAGAATTTCTTCCAAGTTGATAGAGTTTTACGATTGAAATTTATCCAGAAACCTGTGGTTATGCCAACGATTAGAAGAAAGAAATATTTCGCCATGTAAATAATCAAATTGGGCTGTGATGTCCAGTTTGTTGCGAGTTTATTTGGGCAGCTTTGACAGAGAAGATTATCTTCCCAAATCGAACGATATCGAAGTTCGTAGAAATAAATTCCAATAACCTAGAAAAATATTCAATTACATTTTATTTATTTGACAGCAAAACAAAATGCTTACAAATGTCGCTGGAACTGTATAAAGTATCGAATAGAATCCGATTCTAACCATTAGTTTCTCTAGTTTATTTGTTTTTGTTCGATCTTGTATTTTCATAACATTTCGAATTCTCATTAAACTAATCAAACCGCCCAGTAAAAATATCGTTCCAATCGTTAAATAAGCAATCAACGGCAAAAGAACAAAGCCACGTAACATCGACGGATCACTTTGTCCAACAAAACAAATGCCACTGATTTGATCGCCATCAATACCGTTTAACATAAGAATAGCAATCGTTTGTAAACATGGAACTAACCAAGCAAGTAAATGATAATAGAGCGAATAATGTGCGATCGCTTCCGATGACCATTTAAAGCCGGCAGCGAGAAACCATGTAAGTGTTAGAATAACCCACCAAACTGACGAAGCCATGCCGAAGAAATAAGTTAAAACAAAAACAAATGCACAATTTGACGGGCCTGAGACGCGAACAAGTTGAACGAATGATGGTGAATCGATCTTATTTTCTAATCGGCAAGCTACATTTTCATGACCTAGAGTTAAACGAATTAAATAACCACACGAGACGAAGAAATAGCATAAGGCGAGAAATATAATCGGTCGTTGCGGATATTTGAAACGTGTAATATCGAGAAAAAATGTTAAGATAACAAATGCACAAGAAATCGCACATAGGAAACTCAAAAATGTTAACCAAATATTCATCATGGATTTCGATTGTTCATCGGAGAAATACGGCGAATAACATGGAGATAAACATTTCATTTGAGATTCATCATCGTCGACATAACGATAGCCTAACGATGTGTTACATTGACAACATGATGCCGAGGGAGATGTTTGTTTGGGACGTGTCGATGGTAATTTAGGAGACGGTTTCGATGGTGAACCTTCGTTCTTCTTCGGATCCATGCAAATTGCATTTTCACTACTCGATGGATATTGTTCGCATTTAAGAGCATCAGGCCAAATGAAACCGTAACGTGTGTAGTACGATTCGCATGGTTTACGAACACGTTCGCAAACTTCTCGACAAGGCGAAATTGTCTCGGCATAATTCGGTAAACATAATGGCATGTAAATTGAACAAAGTAAAAATCGTAGTTCAGTCGAACATCCGACAGCAATTAGAGCTGTGAATTGATTGATCTAAATCAAATACGAAACGTTCTTCGGATCAGACAAATGTCGTCTGACATTTTGCTTACCACGAGTGCAACATCTTTTTGATCTTGATGATTGAATCGATTGGGAAGAGATGTTTGATTGTAACCGATATTTTTACATTCGTAATAAGTTATTGCTTGACATTGTTGTTGAGTTTCAATGGATTTTATTTGAGTTAAACATATGAACAGGCAGAGAATAAATGTGATACGTTGATACATTTGAATAGTTTGTTTCTTTTTATGACTAAATCGATTGATTTATATTATATATATATATATAGAGAGAGAGAGAGGAAGAGAAAGAGAGAATAATGATCTAGAAAAGAAAAAAAACGAGAAGAATTCTTTCTCTGTAACAGCTGGATGAATGAACTGTTGTCGTCGCTGTTCAATTTGACACAGCAGCAGAAGCAAAGAAACGTTAATGAACATGTCACCAATTAGATGACGCGATACCTTAGATATGCTTGTTCAACATGAAGAATTAAAATAAAATAAAAAATGAACATGGGAACGGAAAAAACATTCTTTATTCAGCAATGTTTGACTAGTCACATATTCTCTTGATTGAATTTCTCCTTCTTATATTCATGGAAAGACATGCATGTAAATGCTAACAAACTTTTGTTTTCATATTTCATGAATACACACACACAAGAGAAACATCCAAGGGCATCTATCCTTATAAAATAAAGCAAATTCCTCATCATCGATTTTACTTACATACACTTGAATAATTATCTTCTCTTGCTCATCGTGTTAAGATCAATAAAGATAGAAATATGCACGAACGCATGCATTTCTAACAGTAACACAAAGCGAGAGAATCTCGACGCAAACTACTATCAACAAATAGAATAGAGATATTCCCATGAGACATAACTATTCGTTTTGATGTTTTAAAATAAAAACCTTGTATATCTGCACGAGGCATTTGGCTGTTTGGAGAAATATCACAGTACTAATTAAACCATCAGTTGGTGTCTGTCTGACAGTTTGTTGCTCTATTAGGCAAATGTTCAAATAAACAACGAAGCTTGTGAAATAGGACTGCGGTGAACTCGGTAGTCATCTGTTAAAAAAAAAGAAGAAGAAGAATGAAGTTATATAATCCGAATGAGAGAAGCGTAATGATGACGTGCATAGGGCTACACATTTTCTTGTAGAGAAAGATTGGAGGAGGGGAGGTCAGAGAACGTTCGACCGTACAGAAAAGGGAGAGAAAATGAGCAGTTACATTAACGCACGCGCGAAGCCCGTGAGAGTACAAACGCAATCAGAGAAAAAAACTCAGAAGAAGAATTGATTTCTTTCTAAAAGTTGAATTGTCGAACGAGATGAAGAAGAAAAAAAGCGATTAGAAGATCTATTCATTCATGTCTGAAATTGGATCTTAGCCTTTAATGATGTGAAAATATAATATTTATATTTTCATCGATACATGCCGAGTTGTGTCCTTTAGAATCGATGAGTGTCATATTCTTGATTGTATGTTACATTCATTCATTAGTTCGTTTTCTTCTTCTTATTTTAACTAGAAGATGTTAAATGAAGAAGAAAAAAAAGACGATGCGTATGAATAACTTGTGTATGCGTGAACATGACGTTACATTATCGATCAATCTATCTCAATATATCACCGCATACATTAGATAGAGTAGATAGGGGCTATTGTGAACGCTTTTTTGAAAAATGCTCGTAAAAGTTTAATAGCATTTTTATTTTTCGGTTTTTCAGAAAACTAAAAACGCAGTTAAGTAGCCAGAAGTGTTTTCTACCAATCTGTGTAAAACTTTTTTTTAAATCATTGCTCAGAAAAATTAAGCAGCGATTTTGGCAGAGGCACCATCACCCCGTTCAGAATATACCCCTGTCAGCCAATATTGAACAGTCCATTAGAATGGTGGGTAATTATGAACGCACAGCGAAAATCGAACAAAAATTTGGTTTTCTTTATAAATCACTTTAGTCAACGAAGGGAAAAGATTTTTCAACTTTTTTTTTTCTAAACGATAGAGCATTTGTTGCTCTACAATTGTGAAGATTCATCACTTCATATCTTTAACTTTGAACTTTTTACAACAAAAACGGCAGAGACTAGAAAAAAAAAATTTTTTTTTTTAATGTTCATGTTTGCCCCGTGGAGGATATTATGAACGTCTATAGTACACAGACGGGTAATTATGAACATTCTAAGAAAATTACTGAGAGATAACTGGACTTGTAAAAATCACTTTCTGAGTTTACGATAAAGGTCATATAGTGGTGATTTGGAGTATTTGGAAATTATTCAATTGGTCTGTTAGTTGAATGAACTAATACGACTGATTCGTTTCATAAAGAAGGAGAAACAATGATAAATGTTTTTGTTGGAAATATTCATTTGAAAAACTGAAGATATTTGGTGACATGGTGCGGACGTATAAAAAAAAATCGATCGGTCGAAAGTATACAGAAGAAGATTTAAATGAAGCGTTAGAAAACATTCGAACAAAAGGCTGGTCTTATCGTCGTGCGTGCAAATTTTTCAAGATTCCATTAGGCACATTAGCTTTGCACATGCATCGTACTCCGAAGCCAACAAGTGGTAGACCACCTGCTCTTTCAAAGGAGGAAGAAAAATATCTCGTACATTTGATCGTTACTCTGCAAGAGTGGGGTCAATTGTCAACATGCAAAGATATACTCAAATATGCTGAAGAATATATCGAAATATTGGATTTAAAACATCGGTTTATCAATGGTTCGCCAACGAAAGATTGGTACTACTCGTTCTTAAGAAGATGGAAGAACGAGTTAAAGGTGATGTCAAGTAATACGTTGGAAAACGCGCGAGCCAAAGGTGCAACATTGGAAACTATAGATGGTTGGTTCAAATTATTAAAAGAAGTGCTATCGAAATTAAATTTAACAACTCCGGGCAAGATACAGGCAAAAAACATGTTCGATCGAACTCTGCACCGGATTTAGTTTCTAGTAAGTTCTGCCTTATCCTCATTTATAACTCATTTATTCTGTCGATTGTAGGTGCTTTACAAGGTTCAACTGATCTTCGTCCAACATCTAGTCTCACAGAAAGAGATGCAGATGCACCCTTACCCTCGGCTGCAGCTGCTTATGACGTACTTGACAGCATTCTTGATGATACAAGAAATTTTGCATCAACTTCAACAACGTCGCCTCAATCTGCATCTCCTCCTCCTTCTGGTGATTCGGACAAGTCTTTATCTGCAGTAGAAGCTATTGTTTCGAAATATTTATCACCAAAAAACACAACAGTCCGAACAACGAAGAAGGTGATCAAAAGACCGTACGGTGTTAGTGTTACAGATTTAGATGTTGCCGGAGAGAACGCCATTGCTCAACAAAAGAAAAATACAAAAGAAAACAAGAAGAGACCATCAACTAGCCGAAACTTAGAAACATTAACGAAGGCCAAGAGGGCAAAAACATCATTTCAACTAACAAGTCCAACAAGTTTTTCCGCTGCTTCCACATCAACAACTATTTCAGCCAGCAGATCGTCGACTGATAATTCAACCGCTTATTCTCAACAATCGAATTGTTATGTTCCGCCTCCTCAATACTATCCACCAACAAATCCATGTTATCAACAATACTTTCAATATCCAAGATCTTCGACACTCGAACCACTTCAGAATACAACGAACAGTTTATCTTCTTGTGGACGCTGTTACCAGCAGTTCAACAATTTAAATCTCGGTGGTCGATGCGCTCAATGTCAAAAATCATTATGTTGGACATGTTGTGCAAATGATGTCTATGGCATATTCTACTGTAACAAATGCAGGTCCATTAATTCCAGTGGTTCTAACTGATATATTGTCTCAATTGTTTTACTATCAATCCACAATTTCTTTCCTTGTATTCTTATCAGTTTCAATTTTTGGAGAACTCGATATTTATTTTGGTCAATAAACATTATTCTAATCAAACATTGCTTAAACCCAGAAAGTGATTTTTACAAGTCCAGTTATCTCTCAGTAATTTTCTTAGAATGTTCATAATTACCCGTCTGTGTACTATAGACGTTCATAATATCCTCCACGGGGCAAACATGAACATTAAAAAAAAAAATTTTTTTTTTCTAGTCTCTGCCGTTTTTGTTGTAAAAAGTTCAAAGTTAAAGATATGAAGTGATGAATCTTCACAATTGTAGAGCAACAAATGCTCTATCGTTTAGAAAAAAAAAAGTTGAAAAATCTTTTCCCTTCGTTGACTAAAGTGATTTATAAAGAAAACCAAATTTTTGTTCGATTTTCGCTGTGCGTTCATAATTACCCACCATTCTAATGGACTGTTCAATATTGGCTGACAGGGGTATATTCTGAACGGGGTGATGGTGCCTCTGCCAAAATCGCTGCTTAATTTTTCTGAGCAATGATTTAAAAAAAAGTTTTACACAGATTGGTAGAAAACACTTCTGGCTACTTAACTGCGTTTTTAGTTTTCTGAAAAACCGAAAAATAAAAATGCTATTAAACTTTTACGAGCATTTTTCAAAAAAGCGTTCACAATAGCCCCTATCTACTCTATTCTTTTCTTTTTTTTTTCGACCGACCAAGCTAATTTTATCAAACTCATCATTTACCTTGATAATTAACCATAAAAGAGACAGAGAGAGAGAAAAATGAATGACCGAGAATTTCTGTTTTACGTATAGATGATCTTCGACTATAAATGTACGTTGTCTTGGTCTCTCTTCATTGAAGTTTTGTTCGATGAAGTATGTCAATGTGAAAAGAGAAGGAGGTGACGATTAGGATGATTGAAAAGAAATGAACGACCTAGACGTGCATTTATACATGTATGAATAAAAATCGAAAAGAAGTGGTGGTGATGATGATGATGATGATGTTGTTGATGGCTAGACTCTTAAGTATTGAGTAAGAGAAAAAGAACAGTGTTGGTGGTGCCCACTTCACTGACCCCGAGAGCTACTCATATCTAATGGACGACCACCTACTATCCATCAACACATACGTCTAGTGTTTCCTGCTCTTTCGTGCAGCACGAGAGAATGAATCCACTTAATGGTCAGAACGAATGAAAGAATATCTCGCGTGTTTTGTCTTTCACCTGTTCATATAGACTAACAATGAAGACAGGGGGATTAAAAAGTTGATTGGAGTGGGTGACCTAACTCTTTCGCGTGTTGATGTAAAGAAGGAATTATTTTTTCTAGATTTATATATTGAGAAGAAGAACAGAAGAAGAAAAAGAAATCATCGTCATCTAATCCATTGTTTAATATTCTCAAATCACTTGAATGAACTGAAAGAGAAAATATTTCGAGAGTCATTTTAACAATTTTATCTCGAGTGACTCTCTGTTTTTTCCTCTTTTCAGATTAACTAAATCTCCAATCAATTACAAGCATCAAAGACAAGATTCTTTAATCTTTCCAAACTTCCGTTAAAGCATAGAGAACAACTCGATTGATTAGTTAAATTTAGCATAGAGAGTAACATTGTCATAACAGTTGTTTCTACAAATACGATTGCTATGGGAATTAGCGAATAGATTAGTTACTAAAAGAAAAAGCGTAACTGTCCATCGGCAACACGCACTCCTCGTCGTCGTCCTCCTCTTTTTTTTTAATAATCTACATTGATGTAATAAATTGCCTGTGGGCATTGGTTTGAAACAAAATGTCTCATTTCCTGTATGAATATTAGATCATTTTGATATGCAAGATGAGTCGAAAATTAGATTGAAGTCGTGGTGATTACTTTTGACATTTATTAGAGTTCATTCAGACGCGTTGAAAAGAGCTACTCGTTGTCGTCGTTCAAGTGAAGGAGCTTAGTGTGTTTTTCTAAAGTGTTAATGGAAAGAGAGAGAATAGAATTCGATCAGTATCTTATTTATTTAACAAGAAAGAAAAAGAACATTTGGTTAGTTGATATCATCGATATCTGATGATGATTCAACGACAGTTATATCAACATTATGATCATCATATCGAGATGAAGTATATTTTCGATTTGTTGATTTGATTGGTTTAGATAAACGTTGATAATCATCGATTTTGTCGAGTAAACCTGGATTACGTCGACAAAGTAATCGAACATCATCGGTATTAATTGTTGCTCGTTTACCATGTCTAAAATTGACTTTGAAATTCAAAGAAAAACAATCAATCAACTGTAAACTACTTAGCAAATGCATCGAGATCTTGACAAAATGTTCCGATCTGTTGAAATGTCAGATCACCAATAGCAGCAACAACTTTCTTATCAATCGATACGTTCGATTGACTTTGCATTTGTTCACAAATCTTTCCGCATACTGCATGTAACGCCGCTTTCAATCTCTGAACACAAAACAAGCTGAATCAATACTCTCTCATTCATCAAAACACACACACACACACACCGCAGTCGAATCTTGTAAAAGTCGTTCATCATCTAAATCCGCCATGATCTAAAATAATCGATTGATCCTTTGAATCATTTATTTTCGAAGGAGATAAAATGAATGATTTCAAAAAAAAACAAGAAACGAAGGGGATACATAGATGTTCAGGTGAACGTATGTACAAAATCGGAATGTTACATCGGAATTTGATCGATATCATCGCGTATGCCGAGTTTTTGTCCTTTGAGTTTCTTCGATTTCTTTTTATGTGTGTGACTTGTTGCCAATTGAAAACCATCATCAGACTCGATGAAAACATCAGTCATTTGTTCGGGATCAACGTTCGAAAATTGATTTCGTTTAAATAAAAAATTATCCGCGAATTCTTTCGCTTTACTAATACAGCCCATATACGGTCGGATATATTCGATAATTTCATTTGGATTATCAATATCTTTTAACAATTGAACAAGAGTCGTGACTAAAACAAATATCTTCACTGATATCGACACGAAAAACTGAACGATTTACCATCGATATCTTTTAAACTATCTGTAAATTGATATTCAGTCCATTTTACTAGTAGATCTTGTGCACGTGTCGACATTCTAAATTCTTTGTTCAATAGAAGAAAAGCTTTTTTTTTTTATTCTGTTTTATTACGAAGATTGATCATTCCAATGAGATGTTGACATCGGCTAAAAGAAAATCTCGTTCAAATTTAGAATTAAACAACAAGGACAACATGCAGCACGATAGACAACGACAAAGACATACATGAAGTGCCGTATTTGCTGTCGTCTGTATCTGACTATTGCTGTCATATGAAGAGAAGTTTCGAGACCACGTATTTGTTTTATTGTTCAATGAAAATGATAAAGGAGAACAATTCGTTAATGACTCAGTAGTATTAGCCTATTAATAAAAAAACAACAAACAGTTCGATATATGTATAGAATACGATTCATCTTTGTATTGTTTTCCTCTGTCTGTCAATTTGACTCGCTCGCTCTCACTTCTTCTTTTTTTTTATCAAAAAAAAAACAAAAACAAAAACAGAAAAGAAAAGAGAAAAAAAAACAAAACAGAAAATGCTTTTGAATTTTTATAATAACATATTTTGTATACGAATGTGTAGTAGTAGTTTCTTCTTCTTCTTCTTTATATAAATAATAAAATCTACGTGATATGGTTTTTTTTCTTTCAGAAAATCAATTTAATCTTTTCTCTGCTTTTGACATACGTATTGATGAGCAAAAGCAGTCGCTCGATCTTGCTCGGAATTATCGAGAAACGACGAATTCGAACGGTTCCAATTGTTCGCCGTCGATTGATCGCTGTAATGCTGCTGGTATCGACGAATAGTTTCCGCTCTTGAATAGAAAAATTAAAACAACAAAAAAACAATTTCGTGTTCGTTACTGTTGAGCTTCGATTTTGGCCTGTTGAAATGCTAATAACGATTCCATGTCCATAGTTTTCGACAGTTGATCGAGATTGCTCTGTCGATTCATGGCGAATTCTTGTTGTAGTTGAAATTTTCGTTTTTCTTCTTCGTAGTATTTCAACCGATCGTGTTGCGACGGATCTTTCTGACGAGTTTGCATGGCCGTTTGAAGCCGTGTGAGAAGATCATTCGATGGCTGCTGCCGCTGCTGCTGTTGGAAATAGGACGAGTTCGGATTAACTAACCGAGTGTAATCGTACTGATTGTTGACTGATGAAAGACTTCGATGCATTTGCGGATAGGCGATCGATGCTGAATCGTTCGAGGATGTTTGAGATGAAAAATAGTTTTGTAATTGAGATGTCGAATGAGGTTTGCGATCGGCAATTGGCATTGATGTTTGTCGGGTGAATTGATATGCTTGCTGTTGACTGAGATAATCATCGACGAACGCGTTTGTCGATGGTTTTTGATCGGTTCGAAATGGTAAACGGCCCATTTCTTTGGTTAGCTGTTGAATCGTTGAAAATTGATGTTCGCCGAAACGTTTGACAGGTAAATGTACAGTGAAGTAGCCGGCGTCGAACCATCGTTCCATGTCGGCGGATGAAAACGGGCCTTGAACGGTGTTCTGAGGATCCTTGTAGAACCATTGTTTATCGTCGATGACGACCGGTGGAATGATCGGCGTCGAGGGTTCGACGGACAGGTGACGAGGAGTCGGCGGAGAATAATCGTGATCCTGTTTATGAAAAAAACAAAGTTGATTTTCGAAAGACAAGTCAATCACGTACATCGGCGAGAGTCGATTCGACGATTGTTGTCGCGAGATCATGATGATCGAATTCGTCATCCCATGACGGAACAACAGATTTCGATTGTGTGACTAAAAACAGAGAAAACATTCGAATGAAAAAACGAAAATCTCGACGGACCGAGAGGTTCAGGTGCAACTGGCTGAACAGTAGTGGGCTCAGTCTGTGGGGTCGATTGTTCGTCTTGACCAGTTCGTTTTGTATCTACAGGTGATTGCGTTTTTGGTTTATCTTCACTACTATCACTTGGTCGTACCGATGCCGAACAAGTAAACGTTCCGTCCTGTTCGAACGTCGCGTTATTCAATTGATTATCATCGTCGTTATTATCATCATCGTCCATCCATTCGGGCATTTCTAAACAAACAAAAAACTTTTGAAAAGTCGCCTTTTTTCGTTGATCTTACGTTCGCGTTTTGTGATCGGCAATCGACGAGAATTAAAATCCCGATCCGATGTCGATGAATTCGTTCGCCATCCACCACTGCTCGACGAACTCAAACGCTCGTCATTATGCGACCATTTGTCACTCGATTTTGTTCGTTGATCCATCGAGCCATTACTATTCACACGCCGAGCCGATTCGCCATTGGGATGTTCATCGTCGTCGCCACGCGATCGACGCCAACCGTCGGACGTTTGACGTCCCGTACCGCGACGAAACGTCTGAGATTGCTCGGTACCATCGAACGATCGTACACGGTTCCCAAACGAACTCGCACCGCGTCCGTGATGATTGTTGCGCGACCATCCATCGTCGCCAACATTGCCATTCTCACCATTCTCATCTGAATTATTATTATTATTGTTATTATTGTTGTGATTATTGCCACGAGTCGATCCAAAATTCGGATTATCACGTCCGCCTCGACCTCGAGAATTACTACCACGACCGTTGGATATCGAACTACCGGCGCGATTCATTCGAGAATCGGACTGTGATTGTTGAGAATTGGTACCGGGCCGGCCGGCACCGCCTGGTGTTCGACCGGATATGTAACTTGAAAGGGCATTCATCTTCGCCTAAACGAACGATTTCATTTGTTGTTTTGTTTTGAAAAACTAAAAGCATTTACGGTTTCGTCGGCCGTCGGCGGCGTTAATGCCAATGGATCCAAAATATCTGCTCGAAAAACATTTTCTACATCTTTTAAATTATTGATTATTTCATTCTGAAGATTTTCAGCCAAACGTTCAGCTGCATTGACACGTAATGCTAAAATTTCGTCTTTGGAATAGCGATATTTTATTGCAGAGAATTTAAACACATTGCCACTGCCACTTGACGAGGGATTCGATGTGCCAGAGTCAGGTGTGGACAAAGCTCGAAGCCTAAAACAACAACATGCAGAATCGAACAGTTTTCTTCGTTGTGTCTAGTCAACAAACCATTCCGGTCCGAAATTCAACGGTTGTGATGTATGTTGAGTAACAGAAGTTGAACTCATTTCTTTTTCTTCCGAGATAAAAACAAAACAAGCAAAAATACTCAATGGATAAAATCGATAATCGTTACGAAAAAAAAACACACAAATGAATCTTAAATTAGACAAACAATAGAGATTTCAGCAAATTTTTAGTAATTATGTATGTGTGTGTAATGTTTTTTTTTCCGATGTTGTCGAAGAAAAAATACATTCAGATTCCATAGTTTAGTTTTAAACTGATCAAAAAAACAACAACGGCTTTGATTCTATCGAATAGAAAAACAAGAAATCTATCCTTTGATTGTTCGAAAGATGTCGCTCGTCATCAGCTCTCTTCATATCAGATTGATTATGTTTTAAAGGTACTAATTTTCGATAAACATCTTTTGAGAATTGTCTTTCGATTGCCTCGAGCTCTATCATCACTATTGTGTGACAAGCAACACACAAAAAAAAAGGTAATACGTCTTGATAAGAAATCAATTGTGTATAGTCGAAATCAATTATCATCTTTTTCCCTTTCCGAGAGAGAGTGTGATGATGATGATGATGAAGTAATCAACAAATGTACATCAATCTATTCAACCAGAAAATTGACCATGGTAGACGGTGGCAAAGAAAACGAATCGTAGGTGAATCTTCACCTCGAAACAATTGACGTAGCGTGTCGTTAATTGAAAGTAATAATATTTGAGTTTTGCCTCTTTTTCTTATTAATCTCGTCGCGTGCGTCTAACTACTTGCAATATACAAAATTGATCGTCATTAAATTCACAATGAATTAATAGAGAAGAGAGACAACGTCTGTCAGCAATTATGTTTCAACGTATGCTGTACCTTTTGAATAAAATGAGGAGAAGAAAAAGTGATACGGTGTATTTAGATATATATTTTTGTTTCTTAATATGCATCGAAAGAAAACAAATCTTAGCAAACACAATAGGAAATTCTCTATGAATACATATGTACGAAGTTTCGAGAAGCAAAAAAACAAAACAAGATCAGAGTTTTTCATACACCTTGAGGCCACACGATGTGATTTTTGCCGTTGCTTGTCGAGCCAATAAACGCATTCATGTATTCTTTGGCTTTGAAACGTAAATGTGCAATCGACTCAGCGTTATTATTATTATTATTATTATTTGTTGTTTCATTTGTCATTTCATTGGCATCAGATGCAAACGAACCATAGGGATGATGAAGTGGCGGTGTTGGATATAAACTTGGAACGTTACAATTCGTTGGAAAAAACGAAATGCCTGCTGGATTGTTCGATGTATAGGGATTGACGAGCCAAGGATCGATCGGCATGGCTGAAGGAATTGATGATGAGCAGGATGAGGATGAGGAGGACGAAGCAGTCGTTGCACCATTTCTTGATGTAACAGGAAAACTTGACATAGGAAAATCGGGATTGATCTTCAGAGTCGTAGCTTCAGCTTTTTCTTGACGTCGAAATTTAGCACGACGATTTTGAAACCTGAAAAAGTTTGTCAAATCAAATCATTTTCGTTCGTTTTTCTTACCAGACTTGTACGCGTACTTCAGGCAAACTGATTTTACCAGCTAATTCCTCTCGATTGTAGACATCTGGATAATGAGACTTCTCAAAAGCACGTTCGAGTTCATGCAATTGAAAAGTTGTAAATGTTGTTCGATTTCGTCGGTGTTTCTTTTTCGAATGATGTTGATTCGATGATGAATTATGTTCGAAACTATCATTATCATCGTCAATATCTCCGAGATCATCATCGGAATTACCGGTACTTTTACTATTACTCAAACGATCTTCTTCATTACTTCGACGACGAACTAATGACACTAAAACAAACGAATCAATTGTTTTGTTTGTTTTTTGTTCGAAATTAATTTACTATTGGATTTTTTCGTTGTCGTTGGATGAAATTGAATGTGTTCGGCTTTTTTAAAACCGAGAATCGCTTCGATGGAATGCATTGCTCGGAGATTATTCGGATCGGACAGATCGTCGTTGGCCGTTGTTGGATGCATTGAAATTTTAGTTGATTCACTTTTCATTCTACGTGTTTCGTTTGCTCTCTCTCTCTCTCTTTCGATGTCACACTATTTTAATAATAAAACAATAATCGTTGTGATGACAAGCTTTTTAACGGGGACGAGGTCTTCTACGACGTTGTTTTTTTAATTTATTTAGTGAATAATCTAATAATGACCGTGCTGAATAGGTTAGTTGTGCGACGATGAAGGAAAAGAAAAGAACGTGAAATGAGCAGAAAGAGAGAAGAAGCAAAACATTAATCAACAACGTTACTCGGCGTTTTTTTCTTCTTCTCTCTCTCTCTCTCTGCTCGTTTTCTATTCGTCGAATGGCAAAGACGGATGTAATTATACCTTAGCAGAACCAATGAATAAGGCGGGCCAATTTAGTTCATCATTATTATTGTCAACAAAATGAATTTTCTCTCTCTCTCTCTCTTGTTCTCTTTAAAATAGAAAGAAGATTAAATAGGTTGGAAAAAAATTAATTCATCGAGCAATTATTTAATGGTAAGTATTTGTTAAACAAATTTGCTGTTTTCTAATAAATTATATTTGGTCATGCTTTTGATAATTGTTTCGGTCGTTTTTTTGTCTCTCTCTCAAACATGAAAATGTCTTGATTAACTAAATTTTCAATTTAAGATTGAATGAATATGTTTATGTTTATTCTAATACATAATTGACTAGCGTGACATTGCTATTTGTGATTAGAAATGTTCCTTTTTTTTTCTTCTCCTCAAGGTACGTCGGTTTGAAAACAGAGAAATTCGTACAAGATGATTCAATTCTCATCGTCTGTTTGATCTGTCAGAATTGTGTCTCTTAAATTTTTGATTTTAATTAGCGGTTTCTGTAACGACAGAAAAGCAACTCTCTTCTCTCATTTGCCTGCTGTGAAAAGTCAATTAGTTTTAACGAGTTTTTCAAGCAATTCTCATTTGAATGACATGATGACGAAAGAACAAAAGACGTTCAGATAAAAAAGAATCTTGTCTTTGACAATTAACATCATCATTAACGTTTCGAGAATTTCTCGTCCTCAAGCTTTTCTCACCTGATTAGCCTATCTATACCGCAAATCATCACACAAATGACCAATCCTTTCATCAACATGCAATGAGCGAGCATGTCGACGTTTTTCAATCTCGTGGAACAACGTGCATTAATCAAATAGTCACTTTCTTTTAGAAAAATTAGCAAGTAAGAAATCGGATTCCTTTTTTTTTTCTTCTTCTAGCTGCTATGTGTGACCGTAGTCCATTTGCTCCCATAATGATCACACGTTGAATTCGTTATGTGTTGACCTCAATTATCATCAAATTGACATGTTGTCGATCGTAGATACTTATTTTCTTCTTCTAATCATCGAAGATCAGACGTGATGAATATTGGTTTTATCAAATTATGTCACTTGAGAGTGAGAATGGATATTTTTCTTTTTCTTTCTAATTATAAATTCAATAATGCATTTTCTATGATTTCATGACTATTTTTTACTTTCATTGAAAATCAGTAAATAAACAGTGAACTCAAGTTATTTTTTGCTCGGCTTAGTTTGCTGTTACTATAGATTGTCGATTTTGTTTGTGTGCTGTTGACATGGACAGATGACTTTGTATCTCGGGCAGTGTCGACGTACTTGCTAGACTGGCATCGGAATCTCGTTTTCGTTGATTCATAAGTAATGACAAACGTGGATTCGATGCTTGAAACATTGACGGACGTCGAATGTTCGATGTTCGACGTGATGCAGCATTCGAATGGATCGGTCGACTGTAGATCGGAATGAATGGTCGACGATAGGACGATGTACTTTGAATTTCAAGCAATTGAAACATCTGTTCTGATTGAGATATTGAACGATTGGATGGCAGTTTTTGATAATGAAATGCAACGGATGCACGTGGCGTGTTGTGAGGCACGGGATCGGCTAGAAAAAGAGAATTTTGACAGAAAAATCTATTGAAAAAGAGATAACGAACGTAGTTTATTGAGATTTCGATCGCTTGTAGTTCGTTTAAATGCTCGTAATGCTGCAACAACTTTCCAATCTTCGAAGTTTTTCGCAAGATTAACTTTGGATTCGATAAAATTGAAATATTCCGACGATTCAGCAAACGAGGAAAATGCCAATGATGAACTACTTATCGATTTCGCTGTTGATGGCATTTGTGATTGAGATTGATAGGGAATTTCTCGAGATAAGAAGACAGTCGATCGACAGGCTTGATTGAGAAAATGTCGAATTTTATCATAGCCTAATTTCCTTGCTAAATCTTCGGGCGTATTATTATGTGCATCTTTAATATCGAATCTCAAACGATATCGAAGCAAATAGTTGACAATTGCATGAACGAGCGTTTCGTTGCCATGTTCGACAGCGTAATGGAGTGAACACGAGCCCGAATGATCTCGAAGGAGAATGTCGACATCGCCGGGCGACGATTCGAGAAGATAGAGAGCTTCTTGAGTGCAATTTAAATTGGCTGACCAATTGAAAAGGTTTTTTCCGTAGGTATCCAGTGAATGAATATCGAGATTGTAAGTTTGAACGAGTAATTGAAAGATTTTCGAACGTTTCGCCCGAAGTTTCGCATCGACGTTATGTTGTTGTTGAAGAATATGAACGAGAAAATTCTGTCCGAATGAATTCTTCATGTGAACATCGTAGCCTTTTCGAACTAAGGAAGCGAGTTTTTTCGATTGACACTGTTCGATAGCATCGAGAAATCGTTGTCGACTTGTTTTCAAAGTTGCCATTTGTTTAAATGAATAGTAACAACAGGTCCGATTGAATTTTTGTTTTGTTTGAAAATGAATAAGATATGAAAAAGAAAATCTCTAAGGTTTCGTGTCGTGCGGTAGGCAAGCTTCATTTAATAATTGACTCTCGTATGTGACGAGCGACATCTATCGATGGATTTGTTTAAAATTTTTTTTAAAAATTGAAATGAGAAAATGAATGTTAATTACGATTGTTTTTTTGAAAATAAAATTTGAAAATTGAAAAAAGAAGTTTTTTTTCCTTGGGTAACAAAGTCTGTTTCCATATCAACTGAAGCATTTGATCGCTTTTATGAATCACTGATTGTCCGTTGTTCAGGCCGTAGAACTAGTTCAATTGTAAATGTCTCGATCAGATCGAATTCTTTTAGTTGTTTCCATTCTCGAAGGTCGAAATTTTCCGAATCAATCGTCATGTCAATTGACTGTCGATGCGAAATTCGACGGCGAGATTCTCCTAACCGATCCCGTCGAATTCACCTCATCGCCTGACATTAGTCAAGAATTAGCCTGGGAACTTGATAAGAAAACATTTCAACAACATAAATTACAACGAAGTGTGATTAAATGTAACGCTTATTCGACAACATCGAGCGGTACAAAAGAACATTTAGGATATTTTATGATCGATGTTCGACCATTGAGCACAGCTCGAGTAACTTTTTTGTTTGATACGAAAGAAATTGTTCAATAGTTTTGTTTGAATAGAAAATTCAATGGTGTCGGCTGTTGCAAACGAAATTTCCGAAATTGAAATCAGAATTTAGTATTTGTGCGTATATCGAAGATGATCAAGCGACGAAAACTGCGAGTTCATCATCAATGGCAACAGCTACTACCACCACCAATGCAACAACAACAACAACAGCAAAGCCGACTAAACAATCGAAAAGTCTTCAACCGATACTTTGCCAAGAGAAGAACTACTATCAATTAGGTGCTGATGTTGCTTCAGCTGAGATCTTCGCTCTTTCGATAACAATCTACTCAGCCAAGAATCTCGTTCATGTAAATCGATAATCCTTCTCTCGAAAACAAAAATTTTTCATTTATTGTTGTTGTTTTTCTTCAGCTCGTTTCATCAGATGCGAATATGAGTACTCAGGACGGATACTTTTTCCATTACAATCTCATTGGCAATGAAATCACGACGGAAACATTTCGTGATTTGATTCAACCGGAATTCCGTCCTGAACGTGCGAGTATTCGTTTGCATACGACGATTCAATTACTTCGAACTTATCTGCAAACATTTCATCCAATTGATTTTACACTTTGGTCAGGCAATGAAATTCTCGGTCAAACGCAAATTCCAATTCATAAAATTCTTCAACAACAAAAATCGAATTTCGATGTTGTCGTCGAAGATTTTCATCTTCGTTTAAGTCCATCGAAACGAAACGATAAATCATCGTCAATCGACGACGATCATCTTCAGCCAACTGTTCGTATCGAACTGAAACTCGCTCGTGAAACACCACCAGCACCAACACCTGTCGAATCCAAATCGAGCATTACACCACGTATTCGACAGGTTTCAGCTGTTGATCAACTACCAACGGCCAACATTCCTCCTAATGATCCTCAACTTTCTCATCACTATTGTCTCTCGATTGATCTTAAATCTCTTCGAAATTTACGTCTATCTCATTCGACATATCTCTATTGTCGATATGTCTATCCATTTCTCGGCACATCAACACCGATTTTAACAAATCCACCATTGCACATTCCTTATACATCATCGGCACCACCGAATGAACATTTACTACCGCATGGTTTATGTATATTCAACTTCGCTGTTCATACAGATCAGCTAGCGAATCATTTTCGTCGAGAACCGTTAGTTATTGAAGTCTATTCGAGAGATCAGGAACGAAGCGAACGAAAAGATCAACTATTCGGTCTCGTTCAATTTTCATTGGAAAATGTTTTACAAGTTGAAAAACAACGTTGCTCATCGAATGTCAATGGCATTCTTGGATGGCGACAAACGTTTACTCAAGTTTTGCCTGTCGTCGGCACGAATACCGAGTAAAATCAGTTGGTTTTCTCTCTCGAATTCGTTCTCTTTGTCGTTCAGGAAATGCGCAGAATTATTAGTAACAATTATTTTGGAAGATCTTGGCGCACTTCATTTAAATTCTCTGCCAACACCACGAGCACAATCAGTTCCACCTGTAAATTCTCTTTCTTTTTCGAAAAAAAAAACATCTCGACTTTCATTTTTTTCTTAGCAAAATTTTGGACTTGATCAAGTTTTTCAACGGCCAAGTGAAGATACGCAATTGCAAGCTGCTTACGAATTGCAATTGTGGAAAGAAAGCAGAGAACTCGAATTCGAAAAACATGTAACAAAAACTCTTCTTCGTTTTCTTTTTCGTATCGTTTCAATGTTTTTTTTTTGTTTAGTTACGTGAAGTTGAAGCGAAGAAATTGTACGAATTAATGGAAGCATTTAAAGAAAAAGATCGAGAACGAGAATCTTTACTTCAGAAAAAAGTCGAGATTTCTAGAGAAAAACTCAATCGAATCGATTGATTTGCCTTTGTTTAGATGAAAGAATACGGAGAATTGGAAAAGCAAATGAAAAAAGCTTTAACTGACCTCGAAAAACGAGAAAAACAATTGAGTACTAAAGAACAAGAAGTTAGTCGAACGATCGGTTTCTTTTTCCTGATCACATGAAATTCACTTTGCATAGATTCAACGAATGCAAATCGATCTCAAACGAGATTACGATAATAAATATATCGAAATTCGTGAAGCATCCAAACGTTTACAAGAACAATCTGACCATCAAATTACTTTAGAAAAGTGAGATTTGTTTTTGTTTCGTTTTGCTTTGAGAAAATGAATTTCGTTGAGTATAGAAGTAAAAATCAAGCATTGGATGATGAAATCATACGTTTGAAACGTTCAGCTACCGAATGGGAAAAACGTTATCGAGATAAGGAACAAGAATATTTTTCGTTCAAAGAAAAACAACGTCAAACGCCCGAAGTTAAACTTCAAGCTGATATGAATCTATTAACTTTAGAAAAAGTAAATCGATATTTGATTTTGTTTTGTTAGAAAACAAAGAAATGTTTGCTTTTTGTAGAAAGAACTCGAACGTAAATTAGAAGCTTCATTGACGGCTGTCGCTCGATATAAACAATTGAATGCTAAAATTATGAAAGAATGTAAAGCACTTAAACAACGTGAGTCCGATCAATTGAAATTGTCCGTTCAAAAACAACAACAAGAACTCGAACATATGAGATTAAGGTTGAACGAATTGATTTCAAAGACTATTTATTAATTTATTTTTTCGTTAATAAATAGATATTTAGCTGCTGAAGAAAATCAAATCATGAAAAACGATCATAAACAATTAGAAAGTATTAAAAATCAATTAAGTTGTTTGCGAGAAGTGTCAACTACTCCAACGATTCTCACGACTGGTCATGATGACGACGATGAGGATGATTGTCTTCATTCGAATGAAAACGAACAAATCGATCAACAATTAGGAGTTCTCATTGAACATCGTGATTCACTTTTGCAAACCGGAGCATACACACACAAAGATGCTTTAATTCAAGAACTCGAACGACGAATAGAAGAAGCAACGAAACGCAAGAGTCGTCATTGATAATACATTGTTTTTGTGTTCTTTTTTTAGACGAGTAGATTTATGTTTGCTTTCTTTCTTTCTTTTGTCTCAATTAAAAGTCTAATATTCAACTAATACAAAATCAGTTCGTATTTAATTGAACAACGATGTACGTTCGTGCAGTTTAGAAAAACAAATAGATTGTCAGCCAGTTCTTTTTTCTTTATTCTATTGATATACACGTGCCAGAAGAATGATTAACAGAACTATGAACGTGAGATTTGTTATCCGATGAGATTTGCCTTGATTTCATGTCTAGACGAACAAAAAAAAGGAACTCAAAATTATCTATTGATGTCTTTTTAAAAACACAGTTCATTTGATTGAATTAAAGGTAAGTGTTCGGTTGACAACGAAGACAAGAACTAGGTTAAAAGAGCTCGTTTGTTTGAATGAGGAAATCAATCGTACACCTCACATAGTTGTTTACTCAACGCGTCAAATAGTACAAACGAGAAAGAGAGAGAGAGAGGGGGAATGAGAAGGAGAAAAAAAAGATCAATGATCGAAAATGAGAGAGGAAGAATCTATCTATATGAATATAGCTCTAGTTCTCTTCCTCTTATTTGAAACAAGGATTAATCTATAGAATATACGAGAGTGATGACATGTTCCTGCTCATTCGCACTGCCTTGTTAAACATGCCGGTTAAATTGACATCGTCGTCGCGTCGTTGAACAGTGTAGAACATGCAAGTAGACACTCGAATGTCAATTCATTAATTACGAATTTATTGTCTTAGTCAAAGTAAAAAGAAAACTGAACGAAATCAAGTCACTAACCTAGAAGACAAGATTAAACAGAGACAAATTCGACTTATTCTTGTTGTTTTTGTGTTTCGATTTATTTTAATAGCAAATTCATTCGATCGACGCAATGCCTAATGACTATGATTTCGTTTCATTTCAATATCTCAATCAATCGACAGTATTGATCTATTATTCTTAATAACGAAACACAACAAAAAAAAATGAAACGATTTATTATTCTTACAATTTATCTATTCAATATCTTAATTCAACAATTAACAGCACAACAACAAAATCCACCCGTTGTTCCATTGACAAGTATGTGCAAAACTAAAAAAAAAAAACAAAATCGAATTCTTTTGTCTCGCCAATTTAGATGCATTAACAGCTATTTATTGTCACAATTCTGATCGATCTGGTATGTTAACAATTCGTTGTGGAACAAATGAAAAAATCCGTATGCTCGATGCATTCAATGCTGCAACTAAAGATCGTTCGAGTCTTCCTGCACAATGTTTAAGCGATCAAGAAAATTTCTTCTCAACAAATTCATCGACAAATCAAAACGAATGTCGAACTCATACAAGTTTTACATCGGCTTGTTCAGGTCGTGAGAATTGTACATTATATATGCATCGTATTCGACTCAATAGTCCACAAGAAAATTGTCACAATGATCTTGTTGATTATACAATGGCATTTTTTGAATGTATATCAGGTAGAATTATGATTGTTTGTTTATATTCAAATCGAGTAACGAACTTATGAGATCAGACAAAGAGAACAATTAAGTCTTTAGATAGAGGTGAGATTAGATTACCACATCGTTGAGGCTGTTGTAGCGATGGTTAGTTTTTACGTTCAACAATTAATCTCTTTTTTGATAATTGATGACGACAACGATGAGGAGGAGGAGAAGAATGATGTAAGAATCGAAAAGTATTTTATTGTTTGCGGTTTTTCATAGATGTTTCTATTCATAATATTTGCTCAACTCAAGCGATTACTTCCGCTTGGGGAACATTACAAACGCCGAATTTTCCCAATCCGTATCCGTCGAGTGACGATTGTTGGTGTAAATTATCAACACAAGTTCAACATCGAATTTTGTTATCAGTTATTGTTTTTCAATTGATTCCCTATGATCGTTCGTATTGAATTTGAATGAGGAAATTTATCTTGTTCTGTTTTTCTTCTTAAATTTAGAACAATGTGCTGGTGCTGGTCTTTATTTGCATAGTAGTGAAAAGCAGAAAAGTACTCAGTGTACTTATTTGCAGCAAGGACATAATTTTTTAAGTGATACGAATACGCTGTTTATTAATTTTTACAGTCGAATACCGACTGTTCGTGGAGGATTTTGGGTTACTTATGAAGGTTGTTGTTGTTCTGCTATGAAAAAAGAAAACAAAATGAATTTGTTTTTCTTTTAGCGAGTTATCCAAATGCAGAAATTCATTTGACTTGTGGAGCTCGTGATAAAATCGGTGTGCCACGTACACTCAAAACAGTTCTACCATCTCCTGTTTCGACTGCTTTCGATCATGGTTGGAGCCGTTTAGCGTTTGACAATCAGAAAAATTCGACGATATCCTCTCGTTTAAGTGTTACCACGCCTTATTCACCTTTGAATACACATTCAAGTAAGTAGATCGTATATACTAATCGTCATCGAAGGCAAACAAATGTATATCTATCTATATTTGACACTCAAACTTATGTCATATTCAATGACCTTACCTTTCGTATCGTCGCGATAATCTTTCGAGTACACATTTCATAGCCATTTGTCCTCACATTCTTGTGAAATTTTGTGAATGAATTCAATAGAAGGTGTGGCAAATGAACGGAGCGATGATGATAAGAAGAATTTAAACAGACAAAAAATTGTTTGTTGTTTTTTGCGTTCTGTTTTGCAGGAATCAATACTTCGACAGCTATCGGCGCTTTTACATATCAACATGGAGCTTTGACGACATTTGAAGTAGCTTATGGTCCACGTGGCTGGTATGTTCAACGTGCCCTCGATTCACTCAATAACGTATCAAAAAATATTCTTTCAACTACGACGGCTACCACCACTACCACTACTACTACTACTTCTACAACGACAACAACAACAACAACAACTACTACTACTACTACTACTACCACCACTACCACCACTGCCACTACCACCACTGCCACTACCACCACTGCCACTACCACCACTACCACTAATACTTCTTCCACGACGACAACAACAACGAGATCCGCTACACGTAGACAACGTTTATTATTCACTCATCAACCATGGATCTACTCAGATTTGCGTGGTTTTGATCTCCTGTCAACAACTTCCAAATTTCTTCCTGCTCCTCAAAGATCGCCCTCAAGTGCGAATATCACTTTACCATATCCAACTCCTTGGTATTCTCCAGCCGGGCCATTTGACTGGTGGCAATGGCAATGGTATACAACAAGAAAACGAAAACCATCGAAGAAAATTATTTCCACTCAGCCAACAACGACTACTACCATCACGACTACTACAACTACGATCACCATCACCACTACTACTACTACTACTTCTACAACCACGACAAGACAATCTGCTACTCATTTAACAAACAATACAAACAGAAGTCCAACGGCAACACCAGCCAATCCTTGGCTTCAATGGGCTGATGATGCCGTTCATTCGACTGAGAAAACTTCGGTCGATGATTCAGCAAGAGAATATGCCGAATGGTTAGAATCTTTCACAACCGATCAACTCGAGTCAATGCTTAGCACAACCATAAGTCCATTGGCGTACACTTCATCTGAACAAAACGAATACTTTCGAACGAAATCCAATTGGAAAATCGTTACAATCAACACGCCACCGGCTAAACGTCATCATTCACAACAAAATCCGACTGTTAGCGAACGAAATGCTATCGGAATGTCACCCGATGGTAAGAACAAATAAATGAACGACAGATTTGCGCGATTAAACACATATTCTATTTACATTTTGATCAATTTTTGTTGACTTAATCTTAAGAAGTCTCTCGTATGATATTCATATCATTCATTGAATATGCGATATCTGCGTCGAGGTAGAATACCGTGTCCAGTATGCAATTGTTCAGCATTTATTTCGGGTAGAGAGAATAAACTAAAACTATTTTCATCAAATATCTTTTGTTTTTTTTTGTTCGATTTGAATCGTAAATTATTGTTCATGTTTAGAACAACAAGCATCGGCGAATGTTCGCAATATGATTCGACGTGTGACCGAACAACGTAATAAAAAGAATGCTTTGGACAATGGTTGGTTGAGTAAAACGGATTTAACTATTGTTGCTGTTTCGATTTTATTTGTTATTCTTTTGGCAATGATTAATCTTATTCTTTTTGCTGTTCGACGGTTCGTAGAAATGAGAGAGCAAAAAAAAAACGACTCGAAGTTGATTATGAAACTTTGTTTAGACATCGTCATCGATTGCAAGGTCGTCATTTGCTTAGTACATCATTTACATCGACTATGGAGAATGGAAAACGAAATGGTAGCGATCATCCAAATCGATCTTCATTCGGAGATTCAACAAATAGTTCAGTTAATCTAACAAATACGAATCATAGCGATATTCTACCAGCTGTCGGTATGACTCAAGAAAAAAAACGACGAGAGACTTTTCGTAGTTTGAATTGATGATTTTTCGAATTTCTTAGGCGAAATTGTTATTTGGGATGAAAAAGATCAAGGTGGTTATATGATTGATAATAATGGAGCATGGGCAAAGATCGAAGGACGTCAATGGTTTGGCAGCAATATCTTCAAAAATTGCAGTCGAACATCAATATCGAAAAGGTGAATGAATTTGTCACGAAATAGAAAAACAATGAGCAAACATTCGATTTGATTTTAGTTTTCGTTCACGTTTTCGTTTTATGCGTCATTTGGATAAAAAAAACAATCATCATTCACAACAAACATCGCACTCGCCTAAAACACCTCAGCAAACATTTAAACATCCATTACTTATGGACAGTTCGTTTCAATAGATAGAAACAAACAACAACTTTGTTTTGTCTTATTTTAGCAGCAACACTTTCACCTGTACCAGAAGCTGAAGACTACGAACCATCAGAATTAAGTCTATCCGATGTAATCATTCGAAGTACAGGACCGCCATCAGGTCAATCAAATAAACGAAAAGCTCCACAAGTATTTAACAAACTTGTTTGTTCAATCGAATAGTCTGCTCGTTTTTGTTTTCAGGCAACATCACAAACAATTCAAGCATTGATTCATGCCGATCAACAATCGGATGTTTATTACAAACAAATTCAATCGAACAATGAAACCGATTCGGTTTATACGAACATGCCAGGCAACGAAACACGTTTGTCGATCAATGACGATCAAGAAACTGATCGAAGTCTCGGCAATGAAATCGAAGCCGACGGGTCGGTTATTCGACAGGCCGATGAACAATTGATTTACACGCCGAATTATCTTCAACCAGATCCATATCCTAATCATCCAATAACGACAGCAATAAGTACATTTAAACCGTCAATGAGCAATTCGATGATCATCGGTTATTGTCAAACGGAATTTCAATCATTGGACCCGAAATTGTTATTTCGATCATCGACAACAGCGATCGAAGATTTTCAATGTGCACAGTCAGTTCATTTGACAACATATGACTCAGGTTTCATTGATGATACTCAAATGAAATCATTGAATCCAATTTCGTTGACCGATAATGAAGATACTTCATTAACAAAAAGCGAAACCGAAGATGACGTCAATGCTAAATGGAAACCTCCTGTAAAACACGTGTCATTCCAAGGTTTGATATTGATTTTGAAAAAATACTTTGAAAAGTTCGTTGTTTTGAATAGAAGAACATGTGACTCAACATTTCTCGCCAAATCCTGAAACAACTTCGAATCTTTTCGAAACCTACGATACAGTCGCAAGTGCAGTTTTCAAACCAACGATCGATAATGAGGATAACGCTGAAACGGTCATCAGCAATCATTTACATTCAGTAAAATCATTGAAAAAATTCTTCGAAACGAAAATGGTCGTTCAACGGCCAATGCCAATCAATGATTTGCCAATGAATCCCGCAGTCGATGAACAAAAATCGACGATGAAAACAACGGATCAACTTGAACAACGACAAGAAATGATGAATCAAGTTTTAGAAAGTTTAAAACAAACAAAAGCCTATTCACGATTGTCCACTGGTAAAAACCCCTCTTGTCCTTTCAATTCAATTGCCAATTTCTCCCATTTAGAAACACCCGAATCCAACGGACGATGTTCAGCAATGACAACCTCGTCCTACGAATCGAATCTCGCACAAAATCTTCCCGTACAACGGCATTATTCTCGGCGTTTTCGTTCGTCATCAACGAGTTACACATCATTTTCTTCGAATGGAAATATCATTACGCATATTCATCCATCGAAACGAGCGTTTTCTCAAGATCGACAATATTATCAAACAACGAATCATCATCTGCCGAATCTCGATCAATGGAAACGTGATCGACAGGATCATCCATCGGACGATGACGATGATAATATGTCAGAAAATTCCATGTTATGGCAAGCAAAAACGAAATTAAATCAATTTGTCAATCGAACCAAACGAAATCAACAATTAATATCCGAAGATTTTTATAATTATGATGACACCGAAAGTGTTACTGCTGAGACACGATTTTAATTCTGTTCTTTTCTTTTCTTTTTTTTTGTATTTTTGTTCGCCTTTGTGAATATTCTGACAATTGATTTGTTTTTTTTTTCTTCTTCTTCTTTTTATGTTGACTAACTCTAATGACCTCAAATACAATGATAGCAAATAGAAAAACAAAAGGATAAAGTCAAGCACATGTCCATGACAAATGTTTGAATAGGATTGTGTTTGTTTGCATGATGTCATTCAATTCCTTATCGAGAATTGTTTGTTTGATACCAGTTTTAAGACGATGTTCGCACAGATAAAGAAGACCGTTGTTTGACGATAAAATCGGTTGACCGATGTGAAAATCTAACATTTTAAATTTGGATAAAAGAGAAAGTAATCTTCGATCATCAAATTGTTCAGCGAGATTATATCGAGCATATACATGACAAATCGATACCGATCGATCATCACTTGATGACATATTGTTTCGTACTGTATACGAAACAAGTAACAAGGCCAAAACACTAAAAACTAGATTCGTTGTTTGTTGCATATGTGAAATGAAATATTCGTTTGTTTTTTTCCGCTTGTTAAATAAGAAAAAAAACATGATACGATCTTGTAAATTTTTCATCAGTGGCAATTAGATATATTTATAGTTTGAATAGACACGTCAAAGTATTTATTGAGTAAATAGGTGAACAACACAGAAGAAGCAAAAAAGACGAGATATACACGAAAACGATATAGAGAAACGACAGTAATGAATAATAATAGTGAATATCAAATGTTGATGAAATGGGGTTAGTTTGGTTGAACGAATTCAGCGAATAATTGTTTGAATTTCTGAACACGATAGGATAAATCTTCAAGTTCCGACTTCAATTCCTTGTTGATACGCTTCAATTTAGCCTGTCGATCGAGTAGTTCTGTTCGTTCAGATTTCTTCTTGAATCGATATTTTTCAGCAGCTGTTTTATTTTGATCTTTTTTTCGTAATTTACGTTCGATCGTTGACAATTTTGTTCGTTTCAACGACGGACCCGGAGATGAACTAATCGACGATGATGGTGATGGCAAAGAGCTCGATGACGACGACGATAGTGATGGTGGTGAAGCTGCTGGAACGATCATGTCCGTGTTAATTGGATATTGTTCGTTGAACAATGAATCGCATGAATTTGTTGCGTCCATTTGTGGCGATGGGAACGATGCCTCACTAATCCATTTTTCAATATCGATTTCCTCGGATATTTCACTGAATTGAGTGAGATCGGAAAGATCAATATCCGAAAAGAAATCATCAGGCAATTGATAGACGCTATTATCATTGATACTGTCGTTGATTAGATCAATTTTCGGTTTTTCTGAATGTAATGAAGGTAGATAAGTATCAATGTCATCGAGTAAATAAAAGTCAAGTGATGATAAACTTGAATTTAATTTACTGACGCCACCATCGTCTATCGATGGACAGGGAAGACCTAGAGATTGATATTGTTCGTAGAGCATTGTATTCTTTTTTTCGTATAGATTCTGGGAAAAAAGATATCGAAGAGCTGTTGGCGAACGCCATTTTGATTTGCATGTTGAAGAACTATAGTAAAACGAATTTTTAGGTGGATTTTTGTTTGTTTGTTTGTTTAGTTTAACTACTTTGTTTTGTGCTAGGCACGAATAAGCGTGCTGGTTTGGTTGCCGAAGCAAAAACGCGACGAATTACAGTATTATAAAATCATTGCAAAATCTGTCAAAGGAAAAACAAGAATGATGATGAAATATTTCAATAAACGGCTATAGTCGTTCTTTATTTCCTACAAATAAAACAGTCTGATGCAATGTACATTTTGATTCACGCATGACGCATGAATAAGAAAGAAATTTACCATAGGTATTGCATTTATTTGAGAAACAATGAAAACATCCAAGAAAATCTTTTTCTATGCACGAAAAAAATAATCAAATTTTATTAAAAGAAAAGATTTATTCGGAATATAGATGTCGCTATGTACTGATAAGATAAGATTAACGATATTTTTCTTGGAATTTTGTTGTTAATGTGCTTTTGGAAAGATGACAACGATATTAGAATGCTCCGCATGTCATAAAAAGTATACGTGGGCGAATAATACGTACAAAGAAGGTGTAATCTATAAATGTACATGTTCAGTACATTTTCAACAGGTTTTCTGTCCTCATTGTTCTACGAGTATTATGTGGTCAAATGTCACGAATTCATTCGAAGGAAGAATTATTAAATGTGGCAAATGCACGAAATCATTTCAATTCATTTGTTGTCCTCATTGTACGCAAATAAATCTCTGGCAAGATGCCAATTGTCGGCAAGCTCGTGTGTACAAATGTCAGAAGTGTACTCAACCATTTCAACAGATTAGTTGTGCTCATTGTTCTCACACGAGAATTTTTTCCACAAGATTATCTAAGCAAGGTGAACGTTTAGCTTGTACTTCATGTGAAAAAACTTATCAATTCATACGATGTCCTCATTGTCAAAAGGGTAATTACTGGTCAAATAATGTCTATACGCCTGGTAGTCTTACTTCATGTCACTCATGTAAACAAAATTTTGTATATATGCGTTGTCCGCATTCGCATTGTTTTGCTGATAATTTTTGGACGAATCCTGTCAATGTAACTCTTGATTTGAGTTGTTCTAAATGTAAGAGAGATATGCAAACAAAACCGAATAGAGAACGAAAACCTCCACCCTCATCCTTTCAACCTCGTATGCCAAGAAGTAGAAGTCAATCAAATGATCGCGAGCAGAAACCACGTTCATCTTCAGTTAGCCATACTAAACCTGATTTATTACAACAACGAGCAGTTTCATCGGCAGATTTAACTAAATCTTGTGATTATTTTCTTGAATGTAAAGAATTCGTCAAGCATCTTCGATGGCCCATTCAATTCTTTGATATGAAACAGGATCGATGCTATTGTGAAAACTGTTATACCAAAAATCAACCGAATACTTTAACAGTAGCTGATGCTTC
>Ga0209930_1001047_pt1 | contig 49414 bp, 49 predicted proteins | sample ThiBiot_500_biof_2_FD_183948 | JGI IMG/M metagenome (GOLD analysis project Ga0209930, IMG submission 183948) | Wastewater bioreactor microbial communities from Cape Town, South Africa - Thiocy_cont_500_biof (SPAdes) | ecosystem: Engineered > Bioreactor > Thiocyanate-remediating >...
TTTTTTTTTTATAGACGATGAGCCTAAAAGTAGTCACCGAAAATCGGCCAAGAATTCGTTTGTAAATGAAAGATTTTCGTTAGGATTGATTTTGATTTCATTGAATTTAGATCGTAGGACTCGATGAGATTTGCGACTTTAGTCGTTCTCCACCTGAAATCAAGGACATGTCTGAACTCAATGTTGCAAAATCTTTATTTATGATTCAAGTTGAGTGTTTTTTCTTTATTCAAGAGAAAATTTATCTATTGAATTGTTCTGAATAGCCATTCAAGTATGATGGTTCTTTTAAAAGTCGTGAAATCTGGCCGATAAATTCGAAATATGTTGATAAATGGGATGCAAATCATGTTCGTATGCCTTGTTCACCGAAATTCGTTTTGGTAAATAGGAAAAGACAAGAATATTTTTGTTTGAATGTTTTGTTTTTATTGTTGAAGAAAGACAAAACACCTGCTTGGCCGAAGATCAAAGAATATTTAGCTCAACTTAGAGAGAAATGTTTGAAGAGAAAAGCGTTGCTCAACGATTTATTAGTAATTAATTTTATTTCCATTCTTCGTAATTATTTTTTTTTGATAGGGCACTATTGATAATTGTGTTCAGTATGGATATAACTTCGATACTCTGACTGAACTTCTCAGAAATGTGAGTTTGTCTATTCTACAACGATTTATTTAAATATAAATTCAAACTAATAGAATTATACTTCTGCGGAACGTGATAATTTTATGTTTAAAGTTCTTCCTACAATGTGTAATCTCGCGATCACTGTTGACTTAACTTGCAGTGAAGTAATGATTTGTATTATATTTTGATTTGTATTTGAACAAATAGTGAACATTTTCAGCCACCGTCTCTATTACGTAAAGGTTCAGCTAACTCATTAACTATGTCACAACATCAAGCTGCTTCACTGTTAGCTTGTGCTTTCTTTTGTCTGTTTCCAAATCGATCAGATCATGATTTAATAAAAGACTATGACACTTTTCAAAATCCGAATTTTGACGGGTATTAGAATTTCTTTGTTAATAACCATATTTTTACAAATTGTTTATGCATTAAGATTGTATAAAACTCCATCATCAGAAAATATCGAAAAACTCAAATGTATTTTACATTATTTCGATCGTATTGCAACAAAAAGTTTGTGTTTTGATTGTTTTTCTTTTCGTTCTTCTATGATACATTTGTTCTTCTAGTACCTATCGGTGTGATTACCTTTCGTCGATGTGTGTTAGAGACGAAAGACAATCCTAAATGGCTCAGCTCGACACAGACTTTATGTAATCTTCATATAACAGCAGATAAGAAGATTGAAGAGATTCCCAATGTTCTACAAGTATGCAAAGTTCGGCATAATTCGATTTATGTTTGTACTTTGTTTAGGTTGATTTCGCTAATAAATACATTGTAAGTAGATGAAACGTAAAGAAAATGTAGATTTGAGGATCGATTAGGGTGGTGGAGTGTTGGGTCATGGTTGTGTGCAAGAAGAGATTCGATTTAGTCTTTGTCCGGAAATGTTAGTCAGTCTATTGATTTGTGAAGTCATGGAACCGAATGAATGTGTTGTTCTTGTCGGTTGTCAACGTTATTCAACGTACGATGGTTATGCAAGGAGTTTTCGATTTACTGGGAACTTTCAAGATCAGGCGCCAAGGTATCTTATTCAGATTGAAAATGATTTATTTATTTATTCTTTTGCCTTTATTTGGTAGAGATAGTTGGGGTCGAAAATGGATTCATTTAGTTGCCATGGATGCACTTTTCTTTCGTGATCGAACAGCACAATATGACATGAAAAGTGTTGACCGAGAATTAACCAAAGCTTTCATTAGTTTTCGACCTCATAAAACGAGAATTGAAGCTCAAGGACGATTCGGTATTGCTACTGGTCATTGGGGTTGTGGTGTCTTCAACGGAGATAAACAATTAAAAGGTACGTTCAATTATTTGTTTTTTTTTGAGATTTCAATTTTCTCTTTTGTCTTCAGCAATTATTCAATTAGCAGCAGCTTCTCAACACCAACGATCATTAATCTACGCTGCCCTCGGCGACAGAAATTTCGTTGAATCATTTACTCAAGTCTACAATCTCCTTCGAGCTCATAATGTTACTGTTGCCGGTTTATATAAATACCTCCAAGAGTATTCGTCTCGATTTACAAAAGAACCTTCATTCTTCGATTTCATTCTCAAGAAATATCCGTAAATTGTAATGGCTAATACTGAATTTATTAAACGAAAAAAAAAAAAGATTAATTATTCAAATGCATTTGTCGACACATAGCATCATTCTTTTGAGTAAATGCAAAATCTTCGCCAAGATAATGACGTTTACGACTTGCATACCAACGAATAGCTTTGCTTTTTTTCAATGCATGAAAATTCTCGACATGTTCACTAAACGAACCGTAGAAAACACTTTCAAATTTGCCACGAAATCACTTTCACTTACTGCCATTCAGCTGGTTTCATTGACATTTGCATGCAGACTTGAATCGGTGTGTCCGAATAGTCAACATCTGTCGTATAATCGACAACAACATTCGTGCCATAGGTTGCATTGATGCCCATGACAACGAAATCAGTTAGAATATCAATATGACTGCTAACACTCAAGCCAGAGCTATTCGAGAGAGAAAAAACAAAGATTTTTTTTAAAGAATTTGACTCGATGAAATTGTCGAACCTGATTTCGATGACGGAATGAGAATTCTTGTTCCATAAACTAACCGATGCCATGCCGGATAGATCGAGTGAAGCAGCACTTTGCGCTTCATAATGAACAATAAGACCATTATGAAGACGAATATATCGAGACACATCATGAATCATCACATTCGTCTACAAAAGAAAACAACAACAATTGAATTTGATTTTTCTATCTCAAACTGACTTTAAATGCAGATGTTAAGTCCGATGGCGCACTCCAAACAGCCGACATAAGGCCAGTAACTCCATTGAATAGAACTACCGGTCGTAATTGCATATTCAAAAGACTGATTCGTAATTCAGCTTGTAGATTTTCATCAGGTGTTTCATTCGATTTGCCGTCATTGCTTACATAAGCTTCGAGACCTAATGCACTGACTCCAATCTACAAAATAAAACAATCCAAAATATCTTTTTCCTTTTGACAAATTCTCTCGATTCGTACAGATAAAAGACTGAATCTCTCGTTGGTTTTGTATTGTTGAACATGAAGATCGAAATCACTTTCTCTCAACGCTCCCAATCGGCTCATTAATTGCGAAATGGTGTAATAAATTCCGAAGCCGAATGTTCGTGCAAATGTTCGACGATAGAAGTCCGAATGGCCTTGAAATGCGAGATTGTTGTAAGTCACATCGACGAGACCTTGATCGAAGATAAATCGAACCTTTCGACTAGAAAACAAATCAGCTCAAATCATTTTCAATTCAATCGAATTTTTACAAGAGTAATTCATTGTGGTCAGCTGTTGAACTAATCAAACGCCAGATATACGTGCCTAATTGATGATTACTTTTATCAAAAGCTGATAACTAAATCGAAACAATAAAATCAAATCTCGAAAATTGGTAAAAATGATATTTACAATTAGATTGACGAGATCGCCGATGGATATGTCCGTTCGAAGTAAAATCTGTCCGCAGATTTGTCGAATTTGTAGGTTGGTTTTCGGTCGTCCTGCTTGTTCGTGATAAATCGATCGGAGAATACCGATGACTTCAGTGGACAAATTTCGAACATTGTTTTGTGTCAATGCATTCAATGCTAACCAACAGAGATTCGTGTCGTTACAACGACGAATTTCATCGATTAAAATTGATTGATATTGCTCGAGTTTAGCATTGTAAAGCGAGAGATAGACAAGAGATTTCTTTCGAGTTTTTTCGAGAAGATTACTGAACTTTTCAATTGACTAAAACACAAATCGAATTCATTGATTTCTGAATAACAAAAACACTTTTTTTTTCGACATACAGGTGAATTCTTATTCAAATCATATAAACGATGAACAATAGCACCTAAGGACAAATAAACACTCTGCTCGAATTGACTATCGATCGAAGTAAATTTCGACAAACGCTCCTAGAGATAAACAACAATTGATTCGATTGCAAAGTGTTTTTTATTTTACTTCGATTTTCTCATAAAGTAAATCGATTGGTCTCGGAGCGAATGCCGTTGTCAAAAGAAACAATTCAACAACTTCATTTTTACTCTTCGTTTTCAATGCATCATCAACATATTGAACAACGGCATTGATCGATGCCGGTGTTTGTGCAGCGATAAATGCTTCGATTAAAGTATATCTATCGAAAACAAAATAATAATAAAAAAAACCATTCGAAAATCTATTTTACTTGATCGAATTCGATGCTTTGTCAAGTGATTTACTCAGGACAGATTCACTCTGTCGTCGAGATAAGGAGATTAAATGTAAGAAGACATCACTAGCTGTTTTATTGCCGATTAAATTTCGAGATAATTGATTGGCATGATCGTGAATAAATTCATCGAACCGTTGGCAATAATCATCACATGGATGATTCTGTTTTTCTGTTTCGAGTGTATGATATTGATCAGATGTTAAACCTAAACGATCGTAGAGAATTTGTTGTTAAAGACGAAAAAGAAAAACTACTTAGAACAGATTTTAATGCTGCATTCGAATTCGTGTAGATTTCATGTTTTGAATTGGCCACTTTTTCACTGAGATGAATATTTAATCTGACCAAAAAATCAAAATGATAAAGCATTTTTTTTTCTACTCGTTCAAAAGTCGAGCCTACCGTGACATAATTCGAAAGCCAGCGATTTGCGGGATATTTAATCTCGGAAAAGCCATATCCGAACAGGAAGCTGATTGTAAACTTGAATTTTCGAATGTATAAACACATGTCGATTGATGTTCAAGTGAATAATTCAATGCCTTTACAAAATATAAACACACATATTTCAACAAAGCAAATCTTTCGTTTTACTTGTTTAACATGACTATATTCATCTTTATATTGAACATTTGAACAGTGAAATTTATCTTTGATAAATTGTTTTTCATAGATTCGATATTCCGTTTGACATTTGCCTAATGTATCGATTTCGGACGTATTATCTTGTTTATATTGAAATAAAGACATGATGCCTTTTTTGAAATTGATTGCGGCGACATCGTCATTCTCATGAAAATACGCCGAAGTAACAACTCCATCGTGCCAAATAAACATCGATGGATAACGAGTAAGAGTATTCAATGCTAAACAATCGATCATACTATGAGAATTAGTTCGATTGAGAAAACGAGGATGTTTCAACTAAAAACGAAATAAATAATATTCGAATTTATTAAGAGATAATTTTTTACTTCGATTTTAAGTAAATGTTCGTTTCCTTTATCATTTCTCCAGACACTGGTGATATTCAATTGTGCATAGAGATGAAAAGCTGCATCGTGTTTATGTTTAATTTGACTTTCTTCCGAACCCGACCAGATCTTATGATCAATATGAATGTCGGTTGCATAATGATAAATATAATCGAAATTCGATTGAAATTCGTACGTTCGATTGGTTTCAGTTGTAGCAACTGATGAAAAAAGTAAACAATAACCGAGAATAAATGAGAACAACATTCCTCGATGGAAAATCACGAGTGAGCAAGCAATGTTCTTTTCTTTCTATCGCTCTTTTTCTCTCTTTTTGTTTGTAGAATACGCTCGTACTTATCGTACAGGCCCTAGTTGATAGTCGGTGAATGTTCGAGCATATCAGCCAATCTATGCAAGCCAACGAACGAGGCAGAGAGAGGAGGAGGAGGGGAGGAAACAAGATGAGTCGCTGTATAACTCGACGAGAGATATACACGGAAAGGAAAGCAAAAATGACCCGAATGGATAAATAAAGAAGAAAAACTGCGTTTTCTTCTCATCGTAGAGAAGGAGAAATAGGCTTTTTCGAATTCAAGGACACGATTGTTTATGGTTTTTAACGAAAAGTATAATCTTATACAATGAGTTCGAGATAAGAATAAAGCAGATTTTATAACAACCTAATCCGCTGATAAAATATTTAGTCAATCATAAATGAATAAAAATGTAAATTTCACTTTTTGACTTTCGTTGTCGTAATCAATACGAAAAGTGTTCGTTGCTTATGCATATACAATTTCCTCGTAAATTAGTTTTAGTTGGAGTACTTCTCAGTCTCATTCCAATTGGATTGGGCATTGCTGGACTTGTTACTCCTGTTTGGGTTAAAACATTAGATGTTCGCATCCCAGCTAATATATCTGGGGTCACGTATAGCTTTTTAATAGATCAAAATACATTGCTCCCGTCAAATGAAACGTTATACACGGCAGCTCAAGGCTTAGAAATCGGTGGTGTTTGTTGCATAGCAGTTGGTGTTGTTGTCATCGTTCTATTGGATGTGTTTTTAAAATATCGATGGTTTCAATTGGCACCATCGTTACTTATATATATTGGATCCGTTGCAATTCTTGTTGGACTTCTTCTTTATCTATTGGCTGTTGTCGATTATGCTGCTGGTAGAGGACAAAAATTAGATGTATTGGGCTACAGCTCTATTTTAATGATCGTTTCATCACTAGTTGGTTTTCTTACAGCTGTGTATTTCTCTTTTACAACAGGTATAGGTATTCATCAGTCTCGAATTATCACACAAAAATTCGTCAGAGCTCCACATGAAATCGAACAATATACTGAACGATTTTAACCATTTTTCTGCCCTTCGAGTACTTATTAGATTAGATATTCTATATAAAATATTTTATCAATAAACAGCTGAAATCAGTTCTTTTTTTAAAAATCTTATTTATCTTCCGCACACATAAATGTTCTTTCAATGAAAAGTCATATTTTTTTGTTTTAATGAAAAAATAACTAACGTCTGTTATGTATTTGAAAGAGAAAAATTATTTTACCATTCAATCAATGAAATTCAAAACGAAACTGCACTCGTTTGACACATAAATTTCAATATTGATCTACCGGCTGATTATTATTTTTTTTGACACCATCTCATCTGGCTTATAAATACAAATATTCTGCTGTTCTGTTATTCATTCACAATGTATTATTATCAAAAATTTGCCATTGTCGGTTTTTCTCTCAGTCTTTTGCCTGTTATTCTCGGCATTATTGCTTTGACTACACCGCCTTGGATAACGATCGATTTCATTGACTCAACAAATTCATTTTCTACACCTCGATATTTACAAATAATCGGTTATATTATTTTAATCATCGGTTTATTCATTGCAATTCTCTGTACAACATTTATCGATAAACATCCAATTCATTTTCTCGCACCGATTATTATCATCATCGGTAATCTGATAATCATTATCGGCCTATTTGCTCAATTATTCTCGGTAGTCAAAGATCTATCCGTAATCTCTAAAGTCCAAGTTCATTTCGGTTTCAGTCTGGTTGCAATGATTCTCACAACGATCTTCGGCTTTCTTTCAGCGTTTTATTTTTCGTATACAGCTGGTTATATTCATCGACATATATTATCAAATTTTAATTTTCAATAAAAAAAAACCATGAGAAAGAGAGATAGAGAGTGAGCGTTAACAGCATTCCTCCATTATACACCAAATACAGCACCCTGCAACGAAACCATAGATTCTAAATGAATAACAATCGAAAAAAATGAAAAAAATTTCCGTTTTGACTTACAAATGAAAATACGATCCACCTCCGCCACGAATACCAGTCGGTGCTGACCGAACAGTTGAACTATTCAACAAACCTTTCCAATCGGTTGGTTGACTTCGTACAATTCGGAATTCTTTCTTTTCCATGACAGCACGACAATCTCAAGGTGCGTTTTCTATAAGAAAATGTGCGGAATTTTTGTAAATTAAAAAAATGTCAGTCAATCGGTTAGATGCTATCGTTCATTTCGGTTATATTCTCATGCATATCAAATAGTAAATATAACAGACAAGAAAAAAAATTGACTACAAAGACAAACAAAAAAGATGTGGATTATTGCAAATTCGATCATTCTAATTCAATGTCGGCGGAATACGTGTGTCATAACATGCACCGATGTACAATTTCGCCATATCACAGACAAGTGACTTGTCAGGAACTTTTTGGTTTGTTCCGTAAATAACCGCCTATAGAAAACAAAACGAAATTCATCGATAACAAAACAAAATAAATCAAAATTCATCTACTGTTGGTGTATCGTTTTTATTATCCGATGCTAAGATATCAGCAACACATTGTCGTGTATCTTCGAGAAGTCGATCGACGACACCTGCTTGAGTATGAAGTTGAGTGACAGCAATATGAATACTAAAAACGAATCAGTTATCAAATTAAAACGAAACGAATCAGATTTCTACCCAGGTGGCGTTTGTAGGCCAGTCAAATGCCATCCTCTATCATGCAAACCATCGAGTAAATAATAAATATTGAATGCATTCGAGCCAATAGCAGCAACGCTCACATCGGGATTATGTAGAAGGTAAAGACCTTCGATTTGACTCCAGCTAAATATTCGATTAATTTCAAAATAGAGCAAAAAATCATTTAATGATTTTTTTCCTACCCGTGAGCAATTTCTCGTGTAGCTTTGATGATCTTTCTTGTTTCTTCAACGTAACCATCTAAACCATAGTGCATCAATGTCGCCCAACAACAAGCAATATTAAATCCTGAACGACTGCCAGCAACTGATGGCGAAGCGTAAATACCGCCTGGCCAATCGGCAAGAGCGAAAAATTGATGTTGACGAAGGTCAGGTGTTCGATAGACGATCACCGATGTTCCTTTCGGTGTGTAACCGTACTGAAATTCGAAGGACGTCCCGGTTTTTTTTAGTACGTATTTTGTTTTTGCAGAATTACTTTATGCGTATCACAACTGATACTTGTCACGCCTGGTAAACGAAAATCAAATGGTTTTAGACTGAAACCAGCTTGATCCATGAATGCAATTAGAAAACCACCGAGACAAGCATCGACATGCATTGGAATGCCGTACTTAACAGCAAGCTAAAATCGCAATATCCCGACATTCTTTTTTGTTTGAGTAAATGTTCGATTTTACTTTCGAAATTTCTTCAAGTGGATCGATTGTTCCGTGTGGAAAACTAGGTGCTGAACCAACAAGCTAGAAAATCTCGTTCATCAATCATTTTTCCTTTTTTATTGTTCATCTCTCAATTACCATGCAAGTGTTCTTTGTTATAGCTCGTCGCATTTTATTGACATCGACTTCCAATGTTTGCGGATCCAATGGAATGCGAATTAGTTTGATTTTGAAGTAACTGCATGCCTAACAAGAGAAATGATTCGCCGAATACAATAGCCAAACTTTTATTATCAATCGACATACTTTATTAAAAGCTGGATGAGCTGTTACTGGCATAACTCTATGCACAAAGAAAACAGACAATAGGATTTGCTATGACTTCAATCAATATTGACTCTTTCGAAAGTAGGCATAAATATTTTCTATCATTAAATTCAATTCAAATAACTAAGCGTTCGCGTTTCTCTTTCGATGCAATAATAGAAACCTTGAAAACAAATGGAGCAGCATTTATTTAAAACAACGAAAGCAAGCAACTGTCGTGATGAATGAAAACATGTTTGTACAACAAAAGGATTTATAAGGTGTCCGAATAACCGACAGACACAAATAATTGACACACATGCACATCGGATGTTGACAAAGGCTATGCCGAGTTCAATATACGTAACCTCATCCGATTTCTCCGCTTTTTTTCAAGGTACTTCTTTTTTTTTCTATATGTTCTCCTTCTGTCAAGATATGCAGAGAGACGAAAGATTCAATAAAATAGAGAGACAAAGAGAGTAGACGTTAAATATTCATTGCCTCTCTTTTCTCGGGCTTTTTTCTTTCTTTCTTTCTTTCTTTCTGTCTTTCTTTCTTTCTCCCTTTTTTTCTCGGCGAGAAAGAAAGGCACTTCATTTTCTGCTTTCTCGAGTGTCCGGTCGTTCGCAGTCAGATGCTCTCGCTCTCGATAGTTAGCAATAACAAGGAAAATTTACAAGAGAACAAAGTCGAGTAAGTGGAGGGTGGAGAAATAATGCCTTGTGCTTATCAACTGACCTATTATCTCGATTATTTGTTAGAACACTAATGTATCACATATGCATCGTTGCTCGAACCTGTTTTGTCTTTGATTTGAACGCGAGATAAGTTGGCAAATAGAACCAAGTGTGTTTGTCAGATGTGTACTCGTTTTTATCGTGAATCGTCTTTAGTATTTAACAGATGTTCAACAGAGATTCGATCATTGTAAGACACGAAGGTGTCAACCGATTGCTTAACACACATCCGAGCATGATTATGACATACTTTCATCATTTTCTTTTTTGTTGTGTTGCAATAGAAAATAAATTGATACGTTCTCTTCATTCTCACTCTGTGGTGGTACGTGATGACGAAAGCACGGTTCAATTGAAAGATTCTCGTTGATTATTTGTTCTCTGTCAAATTTAGAAGCCGCACGCACGAATGCAAACATGTCGATTTAATTGCCATCTCGTTAGGCGTCGAGAAAGAAAAACTTCATTGTGTCTCGAATCCGATTAATGTGATAAGAGAAGCGTCACTCGTTTTTCTTTTTCTTTTTCATTTCTCAATCGAGTCCATTAGTTACAAACAAGATTTCATGCGTTCTAATGCGTGTTCTCTTTAGATTTAATCGATCCTAGCTATGCGAATAAATATGTTTCTCTTACAAACATTACAACAGTTTCATCAATGCCGTAATTAGATTGTAAAACACGCACATTTCTTCTTTTTCTTTTTTTAATATTGTTGACAGGTAGATGAGAGTCAGTCAATGTAACTTTCTTCTTCTTCTTCTTCTTCTATTGAAATCGAAAGAAGAATCATTAATAGAGTATCACTTGAGATTTCTTTTCAAGTATAACTACTCGGAAATTTCTTTTGCATACATATATCTAAATATTGAATGTCGAGTATTTTCCATGTAATCGTTCACTTTCTTCGATGTGCTCTTCTCATTACTTATTGATTACATCTACATATATATCTATTCTATCAATCTTTCCAGAGACAAAGAGAAACTCTCTCTCTCGGACTGATTTATGTCGATTAATCTTTTGATATATTTTGACAGGATAACAATAGTTTCTGTGACTCAGCCGTTTCCATCATAATTCAAAATCAGATGTCGTTTCCTTCGGTTGATTACAAGAGAAAGTGAAGTGACCATTCGCTCTCTCTCTCTCTTTTTTTCTTCTCCTTCCCCTGCTCTTCAGTCAAACAGGCCATGTCATCCTCGTTCTTATTCATTTCGACAGACACTTCACTCGCCGGTTAAGCTAGTAGAAACAACAACAGACACTCTATCTTTGAATTGATACATATTTGCATTTGTTGATATCATCAATCATGATTAGAAAATGTATGTATATTTTTTTTTCCTTTTTCAAGTGACCGAATCCGAACGCATATATTCGGATTTTTTTTTGGTTGAAAGTCAAGTACTTCTACGTGACCAACCAAGTTATCAGATTCGAAAAGCGAAGAACATTTGGCATGAGTCTCATCGATATTAAGTTGATTTAAGAACGGAAATGTAATACAACGAGAGAGTCTATTAACCGGTCACTTTTTATCTACCGCAGGGCATTCGATTTCCTCGTGTCGGTGTGTGTCAGTCGAACTCGATTAGAGTTTGAAAACACCTGTAGTAAAAAAAAAGATGAGACAGAAAAATAATTAAACGTAAAGAAAATGTCAAAATCATATTCTTCAATGCTGAACTAGGTAGCAACAAAAAAAAAGGAAGAGCGATAGAGAAAAAAAATTGTACTATTCCTCTCGTTTTTTTTTCTTCTTCTTCTTCTTTGATTGAGGTCAATCGATGTATGCGTGTATATGTTTTATGTCCGCAAAGAGAGAAAGAGAAGAGAGTAACAACAAAGAAATTGTGTTGTTGATGTGAACAACTCATTTCTTCTTCGTTTTTGTCTCAAATCTATTGCTCGATTCAAGTTACAACAGAAAGAATAATAATAATAACACCTTTTCTAATCGAATCAATCATAGCTTATAGTCGATCCTCATTTTCGTTTGTTTATTTATATTCAACGGTCAATACGAGCATTCAAGCTTCGATAATGATACTAACATATACACGTCGCTTCGATCAAACATACTCGGATAGTCTAATTGACCAGAGATAAATTCCTTCTGCTACTGCCGTTCATTCTTTCCCTCCTCCGCGTCAATATTTTCGATTCCTACACGTTCTCTTCGAGCATCACATTTCGATTCGTGCGATAATAGGAATGCATGCATATTGTTATCTTCTTATTAAGCAATTTGCTCGTATAGAACTAATATCAATGTTTTCTTTTACTAATTCAGTCGAGCATGAATCGACGAGCGTAAGTAATGATGTAATCGAACAAGCAGCGTGTATCATCATATTTATATGTATAAGATCACTCGACCGATACGATTTTTTTTGTTGTAGATATACTCAATGGAATGGATTTCTATAATCTAAATCTGTTTTTAATTTGTTTTCTCTATTTATTAATCGATTCATCGTCGATAATACGCGCGTATGATTTTCAATGTTTAACATGTGACAATTCGGTCGATGGGCCTGGTTGTGGAGAATTTACCAAGCAAATTCCCGTTCGAACATGTCGTACGTTTTGTTATTTTGCCATCGTTCAAAATCGAACGGAAGTGTCATCGATAAGTTATCTACGAGCTATTCGTGATTGTTCACCGTATGATGATATGTCGATTGACAATCATCTTTTACTCGAATCGAAATTAGGTGGTGAATCATCTCAATTGGAAATCATAACGATAAAACGTTGCAACAGTGAACAATGTAATAATGATTTTTATTTGAAATCGGACGAATTCAGTCGTGGAAGAAGTTCGAATACTCAACGAATTACTTTTCCATGTCTTTTTTTTCTGTTTATGATTATTTTTTATTTTCAAAGTATGTTTTAAAAAAGAACGCACGCGTATTATGAGCTCATATGTTTTTTCTTGTTTCGAAATCGAGAGAAAGAGAGAAAGACGAACGGACACATACATACATCATCATCGACATTGATGTGTCTATTCGCCGCGATCGGTTTTATTCTGTCTACTTCTTTGTACTATGTGAGCACTTACATTTCCGGTTTGGTAATTCCTTTTGAATATGCTAAATCACGGTAGGTTTTACAAGCCATGAGTAGTGATTCTGTGCCGCCAGAAGTCATCTGAAGAAGAAGAAAACAAAGTCAAAGAATGAGAAAGGAGATCACACTACCGTTCCCGAGACGTTTTCATCGCCATGAAACATCGTGGCTACACATCGAACGACTTCAGCTTCCATCGTTCGAACATCGGGGAAAACATCGGGATGAAGTGGATTCGATTCACCGAATAAATTAAAAACCTTTCGAATAAAAAACAAAATTTATGATTTCGACAAATCAATAGAATTTCTACTGTATGATAGATTTCATCGGTATCATTTTTCGATAGCTTATAAACACAACCCGAGACTTTGCCGGATTTAACATTGATCTTACCGAAACCTCGATATTCGTCGAGTCTTTGAAAGACTTCATCCTTAAATAAAAACGAAGATTCACATTGCTTTTTTTCTCAACGAGAATTTACTTTCGAAAGTCCATTATCAGGCAAAGCTTTGGAAAATGTATGACCTTGAACACTTTTTGCCATATCAGCATAGACCGATCGCAATGTATCATTACGAGCTTTGGCTATTTCTCGTTGTACAGCTGGAATATATCGTGCCCAACGGAAAATTGTTTGTTTAATTCGTATTATTAAATCTACGAAACGAACTTATTTCGTTTTTTTTGTTCTCGAAATCATTTTTTCTACCTTCATCATGTCCAAAGAGAAATTGATAAATACCGACGCCGAAAATACTGACTAGTGAAGTTATTGCAATTAATTGTAATGGCGTATACGATTGAACTAGCTGAGCATTGATCGATTGACATTTTTGTCGAATAAGATCGAGTTGCGGTTGAAACGGTTGAAGAATTCGCTAGACAAACAAAAAATCACGATCATCAACAATCAAAACAGAAATTTTACTGCGTAGAAAGATGCGTCAGAAGTCATGATTTGGTTTTTAGATGTATGTTGTTCGTATTGCGAAAATAGAAGAAGAAAAACGGACTCTAACTGTAACCTAGAATTCAAAAAATAAGATAAGATATGTTGTTTTACATTTTATACTTGATATGAGATTACTTTTTGTGTTTTGAAATACTTTTTGCTCGATCTCTGACCTCAGATTTCTTTTTTTTTTATTCGTAATGATGATTTCATTGAACATTGATAAGAATTGGTCTATTTCATAAGCATATCACATGTTCTCAATGAGGTCGCTAGTAAGCAGACGACAAAGTATTTTATTAATATAAGAAATCTTATAGCGAACGTCAATAAAAACCTTAGAAAGACTAAGCGAGTGAATGCTTAGTTATTTCATTTTGAAAACAAATCTAATTAAGAACAGTTGAATGTCGAGTATATGTAATTTCTGTCATCGAACTCAAAATCAATCTCTCAAACGAAATCAATCGATTCAAACCAATGAACAAAAGAAATTTCTTCCACCTGTTCACCAAACTTATCAATATTCGCTTCCGTCGAATCAACATCGACGAATGCTCGAACGAGCTAAACAACTTCTCGAACGACGCATCAACTACAAACCACCGCCGCCGATTCGTCCCAAACTAAAACGAGATCCTTGTCCCGAACGACCCATTCGAAAAACGAACACATGGACTCGTTCGACTCATCGTGGTTCGATCTCGCCAATTCAACTCCCGATCTTCGACGATGAATTCGAACGATACAGTCCGAGTTCGAATTCAACCATCGATCAACCAACAACAACAACAACAAACACCACCACAACTATTCGTTTACCACCAATAAAATCTCATCCGAAACCGTGGCGTTAAAATCGACAATCCTTATCTGTTCTTCTTTATTTGACTTTCTGTTCGATTGTGTTGCACACAATAACAACAAGAGATATAACTTAAACATAATAAAAGAAAGAAACACACACACACGCACGCACTCTGTTTGTTTTTCTAACTTGAAAGTTATTTACAAACGCTATTAGAGATCTTTAATACAGCAAAAAATCAATTTCGGTTCTAATTGTGCATAGATCTGTTGCGAAACTTGAATTCGAAGAAATTTGCAAAGTAAAATGAATTGTTGTTGTTGAACTTGAGCGAATGGTTTGAGCAATTTTTTCGATTGATAATTCGGCAATGAACAATTGACAAGTGCTTGACAAAGATCATTGACAAGTAAACGAACATGTTCGGATAGTTGATATTGTAATTGTGGTTGTAATTGTTGCATTAATTGTAATGGTAGACTCGATGATGTTTGATTGGCACCAGGTAAAAGATAACATCGACGTTCGAGTGTAAGTAAAAGTTCGATTAAGATTGTCACTGTATGAGAATTACTGAAAAGAACAGGATCAGAGAATGGACTCGATGCAACGTTGTTTGTTAGTTCCGTGAGTTTCGGTTTGATTTTTTCGTCATAATAAATATAAACCTGCGAGAGTAGTTGTTCGAATGTTGTTTTTTTTATGTTAACTTGTTGCTGCATGAGACTAATCATGTTCATTACAATCGATTCGATATGAAACGTTGTCGACCAACGACGAATCATGTAGCTCAACGATGCATACAAACGAATGAGCATCAGCTCGAGATGATTACTCGATTGACTTGTCGTGATTAGATATGGATACAATCGTTCGAGTAGAATTTGTCCTTTCGAAAACTGTCCGAACATATCAGCGAAGAGGTAATCAGGATGATTGAGGTATCGATCGATGATGGAATCGAGAATTGTTTGATCAGTCGATGGGACATCGTCGTCATCGTCGAGTCGAAGAATATCACGATGAATATTCTCGATATTGAGCAGTAAACCGAGAGTGTATTTATCGTGAGTGATGGCGTGTTCTTGAGCGCCGAGGATGAACTGTCCGTCGAGATCGAGAATGCATTTAGGATGTCGAGGTGTGGCTGTTGATTGCTTGCCGAGTTGAGTTGGCAGCGGCGAAGCGTAGGGCAGCTGAACGGGATTGATGTTGCTGAGAGTTTGCGATTGAGTTAGACGTTGAGTGAGTTCTTTTTCCTGTTGAATCGATTTTAGAAGTTGTAAAACGGGATAGCTGATGTATTGAGCTCGATGGTCTTGACGGTTCGAAGATGGATTGCCGTGAACTTGTTGCATGTGACGTTTTTGTTGAGACCATTTGTGGAAATAGTAGTCTTCTTCGGGCGTTTGAGAGACTTGATGGAGTTGAATTTTGACAACCCATTGTTTTTCGCGGTCGGTCATGAGACCGGCGAATTCGTCATGACCAGGGCCTCGGCCTTGCCAGGTGTTCAAAAGCGGTGGACGAGGATAGTGTTTCGCCGAACGAGCCGATCGAGAATGTCGAGATGTTGGACTTTCGAGATTTTCGATTGGTGAGAGTGGAGAATCAGCTGGTTGTGGTTTTTCGATGAGAGGTATTTGATCAGAACGTTGAATAGCGTCCATAAATTGCGATGACATACCGTTGTTGACAATCGATGGCGATTGAGAACGAGAATTTTCAGCATTGGCAGCAGCTAAACGAGCTCGTTCTAACATTTCACCAATTGCCATCGAACGTTGTTGTTGCTGTTGTTGCTGTTGGCGTTGGGCAAAGAGCATGGGATTGTTCAAAACTCGACTGGGATTCGTGTCTCGATATCGATCTTGATTATTGAAATTCATATTCATCAATCGTGCTGCTTGCTGTTGTTGCTGTTGCTGTTGTTGTTGTTGTCGTTGAGCATTGAGAGCATCTCGTTGCAGTTTTTCCATCATAGCTTGAATATAAATGAGTCGTTCTTGCGGTGGTACTTGTTTATTGATCAGCATTTGCTCGAATTGTTTTAATAATTGATAGTTAATCTGTTGTTGTGGCAACGTCATTGATGACGATGACGATCCACGAGGTACTTGTTGATGAGCAAATAGATTCGCTCGATTGTTTTCTTGGGCTTGTGAAATGGCCATGTTGAACAAAGGATTCATCGGTGGTGGTGGTGGTCGTGAGGGTTGTTGTTGTTGTTGTTGTTGTTGAATGATGGTGTTCGGCCGACGGTTGATTAACGGTGCGCTGAAACGCATCGAATCTTCGCCGAGTAGAGCGTCGATCGATGGTTGTTGAGATTGATCGGGCTGATTTTCATCGAAAAACGATGGTAGACCAGTGTTCGAGAGATTTTCACCGAGAAATTCGCCTGTTTCACTGAAATCGGACTTGATTTTGAGCGTTTCTAAATCACAATCGCCGAATGTTTCATCATTGAGAACATCGTCTTCAGTTTCATCAGCTAATGACATGCCTGTCATCATCATTGTACTTATATCATCGGTATTTCTATTCATTTTCTTTCTTAGTCGAAATCAATATACGAATGTTAGAAAAGAAACAAAAAGAAAGTGCATCGAAATTCGTGTTCGAGGGCTAACCGATTTTCACTGGTTGAAAATATGTTTTCAAGAAAAATCAATTGTGATTGGCTCGAGATTTGAATTCGAGAAATTAATGATCATTCACTAGGATTTTGTTCATATTCTTACGTACTCATAATTTCAAGTTTCGTTCTCGATCGAGAATTATTCGAGACAGCCAACGACATCTATCCAATAGAGATTTATTTTGCTAATTTATCAAATTATTTAAGAACAAGAAACTAAATTCGTCGAGATTTCGATGAAAAATTAGATTTGATTTGGAAATGAAGAGGTTTCATCGAATGCTTGTATTCGAAAGATGAGTCAACCAATCAGATTGATCCGGTGCAAAGTAGTAGTAGAATAGTATTTCATTCATTTGACTTGAATAACTGGCAAAATGGTAAAAAAGAAAATCGATAATCGTCTCCGTGTGTTAATTGAGAACGGTATTCAATTGAATAACCGTTCGTTAGTCGTTGTTGTTGGTGATAAAGGTCGAGATCAAGTTGTTATTCTCCATCATATGCTTTCGAAAGCTCAAGTCAAAGCTCGACCAACAGTTCTCTGGTGTTACAAAAAAGAACTCGACTTTTCAACACATCGTAAAAAACGAATGAAACAAATTCGAAAACGTCAAGCAGCCACCGGCTCCTCCGGCGTCAACGAAGACAATCCATTCGAAGTGTTTCTCTCTTCAACTCAAATTCACTACACATTCTATTCCGAAACGCCGAAAATCCTCGGTCGAACATTCGGCATGTGTGTTCTCCAGGATTTCGAAGCGTTAACACCGAATCTACTCGCTCGAACAGTCGAGACCGTCGAAGGCGGCGGTCTCGTCGTTCTTCTTCTTCATTCAATGCGTTCATTGAAACAACTCTACACGATGACCATGGACGTTCACGCTCGATATCGAACTGAATCCCATCGGCAGACAGAACCTCGTTTCAACGAACGTTTCATTCTCAGTCTATCATCATGCAAACAATGTCTCATCGTCGATGATCAGCTCAACATTCTCCCCTGTTCATCCGACGAGAGTCTTCACATCCAACCAATACCTCCGAAAACCGAAGAGAATAGTCTAACACCCGAACAAATTCAACTGAAAGAACTATGTGCATCGCTGAGAGACACTCAGCCAATTAGCCAGTTGATCGAATGTTGTAAAACGTTGGATCAAGGCAAAGTTCTTTTGAAATTGCTCGATTCGATTACGGACAAAGCTTTTCGACACACGTGCTCGATAACAGCGTCACGTGGTCGAGGCAAATCGGCGTCGCTTGGTCTTGCTATCGCCGGTGCCATTGCATTCGGGTAGATCGAAGTTTGAAGGAATTAAACTCGAATTTAATTTGAATTTTAGTTATTCGAACATATTCGTCACTTCACCAGCACCGGAGAACCTCAAGATTCTCTTCGAATTCATTCTCAAAGGTTTCAACGCGCTCGATTATCAAGATCATCTCGATTACGATATTCAGTATTCAACAACCGATCAAAAAGAGAAAACCATCGTTCAATTGACAGTCCACCGTCCCAAACAACATCGTCAAATCATTCAATACATTCAACCAACTGAATCCGCTCGATTAAGTCAATGCGAGCTGTTAATCATCGACGAAGCTGCAGCGATTCCTTTGCCACTTGTCAAACAATTTCTCACCAATGCCAATTATCTTGTTTTTCTTTCGTCGACAATCAACGGGTACGAAGGCACCGGTCGATCGCTGTCGCTCAAACTTCTCGAGCAACTTCGTCAGCAAAGTGCCGTCGTAACAACAGCGACGAAAAGCAATTCGACAACCAACAATCGAACTTTGACCGAACTCGAACTCAACGAACCGATTCGATACGGACTCGGCGATTCAGTCGAATCATGGCTCAACAATCTTCTTTGTCTCGATTGTTGTCAAGATCCTTCGAAATCGAACGGGTCCTGTCCATCACTCGAATCCTGTTCACTCTTTTGCATCAATCGAGACACATTATTTTCGTTCAACAAGTCCTCGGAACAGTTTCTCCGAAATCTAATGTATTTGTTCGTTTCATCGCATTATAAAAACTCGCCCAATGACCTGCAAATGCTGTCGGATGCGCCTGGTCACGAGATTTTCTGTCTTCTCGGGCCGATCGTCGAAACGAACAAACTCCCGGACATTCTCTGTGCGATTCAAGTTTGTTACGAAGGCGATCTGTCCAACGAAAGTGTAACAAGACAACTAACGCACGGTCAACGAAGTTCCGGCGATTTAATACCGTGGACCATCGCTCAGACCTATCAGGATTACACATTTGGCAAGATGACGGGCGTTCGAGTCGTTCGTTTGGCGACGCATCCCGATTACCAACGAATGGGCTACGGAACTCGAGCGATGCAGTTGTTAGAGAAATATTTTCAAGGACAAATGGTCAATCTCGATGAAGACGAGCCGAAAACCGAGGAAATTTCGAATGATCAAGTCGAAATCATCGATGATGAAGATCTCCCATTGCTCAATGAGCAACTTCGACCGAAGGAAAACCCACCTCCGTTGTTGCAAAAGCTCGACGAACGTCGACTCACGCATTCGTTCGACTATCTCGGCGTGTCCTATGGACTCTCGAGTGATTTGTTAAAATTCTGGAAGAAAAGTCAATTTCTCCCGATTTATATCCGACAAACAGCTTCGGATCTCACCGGCGAATACTCGTGCATCATGCTCAAAGCTCTGCATACGAACGAACAAGCGCCTTGGTTGTTCTCGTACTATCAAGACTTTCGACGGCGATTGATTTCGTTGTTCGGTTATCAATTTCGAAGTTTTACACCCGGCATGGTTTTGAATCTTATTCAACAGGCGATCTATCCCGAGACAAAACAACGTTCGATTCAAACCGAATTTCTCTATTTTTCAAACTTTTTTTTCGTTTTTTTTTGTAGAATTTACTCCGGAATTAATCGAACAGAACTTCACCGACTACGATCTTCGTCGGTTGGAGTCCTACACACGAAATCTCGTTGATTATCACCTCATTCTCGATCTCGTTCCGAGTCTGGCGAAATTGTTCTATCTCAATCGATTGCCGATTCAATTAACCATCGTTCAAATGGCGTTGCTCGCCGGCATCGGTTTGCAATACAAAACGATCGAACAACTCGAAAGTGAACTCAATCTGCCTCAATCACAACTCTTAGCGCTGTTCAATAAACTAATCAAGAAAATCATCGACGTATATCCAAGAAAATAAAACGATTTGTTTTTTCATTTTTGAATTCTAGTTGATAAACACAACGCAAGAAAATGAATTAGGAAAAACGTTTGTTCAATCGCTCGATGCTGTTCATATGCAACCGTTGGAGAAATCACTTAGACAGGAATTAAACGAAGTGGCAGCTACGATTCGACAACGACAGAGCGATGAGATCGATCGGATTATGCACGATCAGCAATTGGGAAAATATTCGGTCAATGGAAATGAAGATGTTTGGAAAGAAGAATTGAAGAATGTGAGCGATCCAGGCGTGATTTCAATTCCAAGGTTTGTTTGCTCGTTTTGAAATTCATCAATTATTTTATTTTTCATTGGTTTTCTAGAACATTGAATAAACGAAAAGATGTCGAAATCGAAAGTCATTTCGATTTGCCGAAAAAGAAGAATAAAAATAAAAATAAGAAAAAATAAAAATTGTTTTTTTGTTTTTGTTGTAGATATGAGTTTACCGAGTCCACCGACATTTGCACAAATGATGGAAGATTTGAGAATCATGTCGAGTGACGATAAAGTCTTCGATCTCGATCAACTCGAAGCGTTTTCAACTGATATCGAAAATGTTCAATCTCATCGACTTATCAACGAATTTCTTTCGAGATTGGACGTTCTCCAACGTTTAGACGCGTCGTTAAGCATGGAGAAGAACTCGGGCAATGAAGATATGAAAAGGAAATTACAAGATCTCATTCGACAATTACAAATGTGCTTGAAAAAACTGCAAACTAATAAAAAATAACCTTTTTTTTTCTCTTGTAAATAAAAGATAAAAACAATAAACTTAACGAGCACTGCATAAAATGTTATTTAAACTTTTCTGTGATTTCTTTAATGATTTGATTAAATCAAATAATTCTATTAACGAATCATTTCTCGTTATAATATTGAAAAGAAAAAGTAAATCAGTTTGAATTAATAATTTCGTATGTGAATCATTGATTAGAAAACAAAACAAAAGATGAAGGCAAATGTCGAATGCTTTTGATTGATTCTCAAGGGAAGGCTCTTCCTTTCAGATTCTTTCCTAACCTTCCATCGATCAATTCTATCGATATTGGTTTCATATTTCGAAATAAATATTCACATCGATCATTTATTCCTCTTCTTCTTCTTCTTCTTCTTCGTTCTCATTCATTTAACGTTTCTTTCTTTCGATAGATTTCATAACAAATGTACATATCTATGCGTACTTTTCAAGGCTAGATTGTTTATTCACAAGGCACTAAGAAGATGATGATGAAGAACTAGTCAGCATAACATTATTGCTCGAGTTTTGAATAATAATAGGATGATTTCATTGTTGCATTACTTTATATGTATATTGCGATTCGAGATAGTTAGTTAATGCAGAAAGAGAGAGAGAGAGAGAGAGAGAGAGAAGAAAATTGTTTCGAAGGTTACACATGATTGTTCAATGAATCGAACTAGAGTAACAACAAATAGATTGCACACATTGCAAGGCACTTGATTTCGTAATATACAATCGTGTTCAATATCCGTTCTCATCATTGATGTGTATTTGTTTGTTCAACCGTCGTTTAACTTTGCGTTTTTTCTTTCTTTTTCTCTCTCACTCCCTTTTTTTTTTGTTCTTTCTTTTGACCGTGACTTGTTCTTTGTCGAAAGAAGAAAAAGAAACGAATAATCAAGCTCTGATGCAAATATGATGTATACTCTAAGCCTTTCTCTCTTCATTTGATTTTTGTTAACACTCTTACATAGATCGTTAGTTGAGTAAGTTATTCGTTCGAAATCATAGGCATAACTAATCAATATTGATTGATTTGATCGATGCAACATTTTGAACAGTGATAATGATCTAAGGCACATATATTTACCTTGAGACAGTTGAGAAATAGTGAACTTGTCATTATGTTTATGTCTTTAGAGAAAAGAAACGATCGAAACCTTGCCATTTTACGATAGATAGATATAGTTTCTTTTTCTTTTTTTTTTCGTTGTGTTATCAATCACTCTGATCAATGAACAGTAACTAAAGGATGTATCGCTAATAGCTTGTCCACATCATCAAAAATCTCTTTTCTTTCTCTCGTTTATTTACATTCAGGAAAAAAAAGGAAGAAGAATTCCGATCGGTCAGTTAACAAATATAGATAGAGAACTTCCATTCTTATCGATTTCAAATGTACTTCGTTCTTGTTACATAACAAACAGTGTAATTTGTGCGGAAGGAAGGCAACTATCGTTGATGCATAGCAAACAAAAAAAACTAGAAACGTTGTCCCCTCTTGATGTCGATAGATAGATAGATATGTAGTTCCTTTCTGTTTCTTTTTTGGTGGACAGCTGATCATCTCCTGCTGAGCATTTTGTTCGAAAATTTCTTTTTTTTTTATTATTTGAGAGATACATCGACACATTAATCGAATTGACCGACACACGCGTCCTCCTCTTTTATTCGCCTTGGAGCACGCAATCGATAATTGGCGTCGAAACAGGATGTAAACCCGCAGGGCAACAACGAACGCTTGAAAACTTTGACAATGACAATAAAGAGAGAAAGTGCATTTCAAACAATATTAGTATATGTGTTAGTTGTTGTTTTTTTTTATATTTCACTAGGTGTAGGCAAATTTGACAACGAGACTCGTTAAACATCCTATTTATCAGTTAGATAATCAATCGAGACGAGAACGAAAGAGAAGGGTAACTAAATCCATTTTTTATGCACATCAAACAGAATTCGAGATGTGTGGGCTGGTCAGTCACTTGTTCGAACTGTATCAATGTTATTATTGTTCTTCTTAAGAGAGACAAAGAGACTCTATTTATCATTTAATCTGCCTCTACCCTCCAACTACTACTACTACTACTCGTTCGTCGTGTCTCTTTAGCATATACAAAAAAAGGCGAACTATATTTTGTTCTCTCTTACATTCGAAACTTTCTCTTTCTTCATTGAACATCGACATATTTGTGTGACAATAAACTTCACGTTAATCGATCGAACTTTTCTTTTCTCTTCTAAGTAGTTCTTCATTTGATTTTATTTTAGATTGATTAATAATTACATCAAATTCTCTTTCTCGTTTCTATATAGTAGCAAAAGAGAGAGAGAAAGAGGGGAGAAGGAAAAGAAAACTTGTGCGCGAAGAAGAAACGTTCACTACTCATTCTATATGCGTTACATTGATGACAAAAAGATGGAGAGGCCTCTTTCTGTCGGTTCCACCCAACAATACAAAGAAGAATAAGCAAAGAAAAAAATATATATAGATATGACTATTGCAAATAGATAATTGAAAGAGAGAGAGAAAGAAAGAATAAGACATTCTTCCAGTATAGATTTGCTGAATATGTTATTGTTAGTTTTTTTTTTCGATCATCAATCTTATCTTCTCGCTTGTCGTCGTCGATCGTTTCTTTTCTTTTTCTAGATCATAAATAATGAAAAGATATTCTATAAAATTTTAATCAATATTAACTATCTTATTTCTTTCACAATGTTCAGTAATTATGTTCGATTTCTATTGATATTCATTTCACTGAACAATATTCATAATATACAGGTAAGCATTAGATTGTCAAATTTGATTTCAATTTTTTGACGAGTTCATCTCACCACGAGACACAATAAGAGAGAACGGGGAGGAGTGAATTTGTTTTTATTCATCATTTGAAACCGAGTTCAATCAAAAGACTTCTTCTCGTATCGAATGTAATTACAGAAAAGAAAAAGTAATTCAGACATCTAAAGTAATCACTCGACACGACCCAACAATTCAATAGAAAAGAATAATTATATCAATTTCAACCCTCCTGTAGGCTTTTTAGTTGTTTTTTTTTATTATTATTATAGTCTTGTCAAAATCTAACCAATGAATTCATTGTGAAGAAATTCGATCGACTTTTATGGAAACAATGTTTTCAAATTGAACAATGCTATTTACACATTGAAACAACAATTAACTATCATCGAGTTGATTTACAATCGAATGACATTCATCATTATTTTTCATCGAATAATGATTTAGTTGTTAGGTATAATCACGATAAAACATCGGTGATTTTGTCAGAAATGAATCGAAAAAATCAAACTCTAATTTCTATTCAACATTGTCAACATCGTATTCATAAACGTCAAACAAAAGAGCAATTACGAACTGGTATAACGTCTCACTAATCGAACCGAATAGAAGAAAGAAAGTTAAAATATTCTATGTTTCTTTTTTGTTGTTGTTGAAGGTATCATAATGACATTTAATTCATCATCGTTTATCGATTATCATTACGAAACGCAGTTTGATTATCCTTTTCATTTATCATTACGTTTTCGTACATTAGGCCGTATATCGAATGGTGTTCTTCTCTCTCTTACACATCGTAAATCTTCGTCATTAATCATTCCATTCATAATAATAGAGCATTCAAATGGAAAAATCGAAATAACTATACTTGAATTAGATGAAAGAAGAGTCTTATCAACTGTCACTGTAAGTCGACCACCTGAAAAGCAATTTGTTTATTTAAAGATAAAAGAAAATATGTTGTACTTTGTGCTCTCATCTTCAAACATTTCCGTTCGAGAAGACAATATTAATCTCTTTTCTCATTAATTCCAATCTTCATCAGATTTACGCATCACTTAACAAAGAATTTGCATGAACATTATCCTACAAGGTCATTCTTCTTTTTTTGCCTAGACGATCCAATGCGGAAAAAATATCAATAATGATAATTGGCATTGGCTACAGTTTGAAATCGAAAGGAATGGCATATTCACATTGATTGTCGACGATGATAGTCGAACATGTAATTTTCGTTTTTGTTTTTTTGTTAAAAACAAAATATTTTCTTTTTAGCACAAATTCCGAGTTATGTTGTATCGAGTTGGAATATCAATGGGCTGTCCGTCGGTGATACACGACGGTTAAGTTCGGATCTATTTCAACCGTTTGTTGGCTATATGAGTGATTTGATATTTAATAATGAATATTTATTTGAAAATTTCAAAAACAATGAACAATCATTGATGAAAATCGAAAGTCAACATGCATTGATCGGATATCGAATAGCATTTTTCAATTTCGTTACCATTGACACGCCGAAATCGTACATTGCCTTTTCCGAACGAGAAAATCAGAATAAAAATCATGGCAAATTAGATATCTACTTTCTTTTTCGATCGTATGTGCCTGATGGTATTATTTTATATCGATATGCTCAAGGTTTGAACGAGTATTTCGCCATCGGTCTCCGAGCGGGTATACTCGCGTTGTTCATTGATTTCGGTTTTGGTAAACGACAGATTGTCAGTGACGAATCGACGAAATTAGCCGATGGTAAATGGCACGAAGTTCGAGTGACACGAATCGGCATTGATAAGTACGGAAAACTTTCTTTTTTTTCTAAAATTCGTTGAGAAATGAAATTTAGAATTGAATTAATTGTGGATAATCGAGCGAATCGAACGATTCTCTCGACGAATGGCATTCGAAATGCTGTTTCATTGCAGCCAGTTCTCTATGTCGGCGGCATACCGAATACGAACAGCATCAATTTGACCGGTTCGGGTCTGGATGCACATGGTTTTCAAGGTTGTTTAGCGAGTTTTATTGTCGATGGACGTTTGCTCGATTATCAACGAGCGTTGGTTGTCAACGGGCCAGTGAAGACGAACGTCTGTTCGGGTAAGAAAATACGAATGAAATTGAGACATGAGATTGTGCATGTGTGTTTGTTGAATTGAAAGAGAAATCGAATATTTTTTGTAGAAAATCTTTCGGATGAATCGAACGGTAAGACATCCGTGTGCCTTTGTCTAGACGAATCTTCTGTCCTTTGCTTTTCTTATGTTTTGTTTGATTTTCAAAAACGAAAGAAAAAAACAACAAAATCTTTTACTTAGATTTGAATAAATTATGCTATGATTTCACGTGTATCCATTCGGGCATTTGTTCGATTGATAAGAACAACGAACCGATCTGCGATTGTACGCAGACAGGTTATGTCGGCGAACGATGTGACAAAAGTTTGTTAAATGATTTCAGAAAAAACAAACATTTCTTTCGGTCTGTTTTTGTAAAATTTAGTTCCGAAAGGTTTCTATTTCGGTAAACAACATTCGATGGGCTCGATTGAATACGCGTTTACTCAATCGAGACAAACGGAAAAAGATATAATCACATTCGGCCTTCAAACAGTGGCTCTATCAGCGCAAATCTTTCGACTTGAATCCGATCTCGAGTCGTTCTTTCTCGAATATGAAATCGTGAGACGAATGATTTTCGAGAATATTCGACTCAAAATTTTGCGTTTTTAGGTTCGAGGTCGATCGTATATAAAACTCAATCTCGGCGAGAAACAACCGGATATCTATTCGACTGTGACACATCTCACCGATGGGATGTATCACGTGATTAAAATCGTTCGATTGCACTCGAAAATCGAGTTCTATGTCGACGGAATGGAAATGAAATTAGACGGTGGAAATAAAAATCTTCGTTCGGACAGCCAACGAATGTTCCTCGCACAACGACGAATCAAAATCGGAACTTTTAAGAACAATTCCAAATGGAACGGGATCATTGCTGGTCTTGCTTTGAATCATCAATCGATATTTTCAAGTCTTTCTCATTCGTTGAAGTTCTCGGGCGATGTCGAACCCATTCACCCCGATCCTCAAACAGGTCAATTCACTCTCGTTGATTCATTCTTCATTGCTACAGCTATCATATCAACAACAACAACAATCGCATCTACCACAACTACAACAACAAGTACAGTCTCCGAACTCGCAATTATCGATAATCTCTATCATCAAGATGAGAGTAGTGAAACTAATTTCATCGTTAAATATCCTTCGCAAACGCCATTCGAATGGCTCTACAAACAACTCACACATTTCGGCATTCGAGGTCTACTCATCGGCGCCATATTCTCCATATGTTTTCTCGTCTTTCTCTTGTTTTTAATCGTTCATTTATATTGTAAAAATCGTCAAGCCAAACAGAAACTTCACTATCAACTCAATAGCAAACAGATTTATTCTCCACTCAAACCCACGGCTTCGCATTCGAAATTCTTCGATTGTTTTCAATCGAAATCGAAGCCGATTTCATCGCCATCATTTCGTTTGCAAACCAACGGCAGTGTCGTTCGTTTGAATAGCAGCGATAGTTATCATCTAATCTCATCGATTCAAGAATCTCATCGCGAACAACAAAATCTCGATTGTTGCATTCGGCCGATGCCACTTTCATCGACATTACGTTCGGCAAAAAAAGATTTCGATACGACGAGTACACAAACATATTCAGCCGTTTATTCGTGCGAATTAGCAACGAACTTTGATCTCGATCAAGATCGTCCGATGCTCAAACATCGAATTATGCAAAAAACCAATCAAATCGATTATCTTTACATGAAAAATCTCATCGATTGCTATGCAATTCAGTCCAATCTCCTTGCCACAGCCGATGACAATCGAATTCAGTTGTATCAACTCACAACAGGTCAATTTCATTCTCAATTATCCGTATCATCCGTTGGTGCTTGTCATAATCTTCTTTTCTCTCGAGTTGGTCAATATCTCATCGGTTTATTCTACGAAGTCACATCGAATGTCAATCCGTATTCCGTTAAAATCTGGTCGACAGTCGACTATTCGCTTCGAACCAATCTTCATCCAATTAAATGTTCAATTGCTCAAGCGTCTCAACATTTGCCAATTCTCTACATGGCTGGAAAACAAAAATACGGCCGAGGCATTTCGCTCGGCTTGCTCGACCTCGATTCATGTAGTCTCGCACGTGAACTCAAATCCGATCCTGATACGTCGATTGGCGATGAAATCAAACGAATACTGCTCACGAAAAACGAACTCTACGCACTTGTTGCTTGCACAGAATATTCAAGTTCATTTACATGTTTTGTTATCTTCAAATTAGAATCTGTACCCGTCGAATCAACGACACATTTCACCGGTTCAATGAGCAATTGTACGATGATTCTAACGCGATTCAATTGCGATCCGAAATATACATTTACGTTGGATGATAACGATGAAATCATTCTCACAGTTCTACGAACAAATGAAATCATTCTTTGGCAATTAAATGACGGAGAAATTCGGTCGAATTACGATTTCAATTCTCTACTAACGAATTCGCAATGTCAAACTATTGTTGAATGTCAAATACAAGCTCATCGTCTTATCAGTCTGTTCTCTGACGGTTCATTCATCATCTGGGATCTCAACATTCCACTTGGACAATTTCATTTAATTGCCAATCTCTCCGATCCATTCGTAAAAAAACAAATATTCTGATTTCTCATTTTATGTTTTTGTCTTCCTTCTATAGATTCATTCAATTACTTGGCTCGACTACGAACATTTCCTATCCATCGATCATGATGGTCAACGTATACGCACGTGGGATATTCATCGACAAGAAGTTACCAATGAATTTGTGACTAAACAAAGTTCGATACAAAAACTTCATGTTCATCATGAAACAACTGATTTTGTTAGTGGAATATCAATGAATGAACGAAGTTTAATTCTTTTTCAATATCGACTAAATGATTCGGCTAATCAAATAATTCTTTGTTAGATCAGATACGATTTCGTATTTTGTGTTTTTTTCCTTCTCTCTTTCGCTCGTTTTTTTATATTTTCTTTTTTTTTCTATACAAAAACTAATAATAATTGACAGACAAAAGTGTTTTTCAAAACACAATTAAATATTCATTGTCATAGAACGTAATAATAATAATAATAATCGATGAGTATATCGAAAAAAAACACACTTTTATATGCATTTGCATTGTTTGTTTCGAAATGAAACGTGTCAATAGGTTTTTACCTTTTAGAACAATGGCTCATTTAAATCATCTGCTTTGTGTATATTTTTCCTCCTTTCTCTTTATATTGACATCATAACATTGGATCTCTTATTTTCTCTTATCCGTTCTTTTTTTTATTAATTCTAATATAATCATAAAAGAAGAAAAAAAACAAGAGAGACAGAGAGGGAGATTTAGAGAATAGGAAAAACAAAAGCTCAAGTTTAGTTGACATTGTATTTCGCTTTTGTGAGATATGAATGTATTTATCGATCAAATTCAGTTGAATTTTCTCAATGAAAATCTGAGTACATTCGCAAATTTAACCAGTACAGATAATCATACGTATTCGCAAGATATCCAAACATATAATTGGCTGATTTTAATTTTATCTCTCTCGTCGATCTCGGGCGTTATTGGAAATCTTCTTGTTTGCTTAGCAATTATTTTCGACAAACAATTACAGACAAATACTAATTGGTTTCTATTTTCATTGGCTATCGCTGATTTATTAGTTAGTTTAATTGTTCTTCCACTATCGATTATCAAAGATTTTCATGGTATGTTGCGCGAGAGAACGAAAGAGAAAAATGCTAATCTAATGAGATTGTTGAATAGTCACTTGAGTCTTTTATTTGACTAATCAATTTACCATAATTGATTTTCTTTGTATTGTGTGTCTATGTGTGTGTTTCATTTTAGGGTCTTGGCAATTGCCGATTTTAATTTGTAATCTTTTTGTTTTCTTCGATGTTCTTCTATGTACGACATCGATTTGGCATTTGACAATACTGTCAATCGATCGATTCATTCACATATCTCGACCATTTCGAAGTCGAGAACGAAGTAAACGAAAAACCTTCCTCACTATTCTTTCCATTTGGACGTTTTCCATTGCTATTTCTTGTACAATTCTTATTCTTGGTTTTACAAATGAGAATAATATCATTATTGAAATTTCGGACTCTCAACGTTTCTGTGTACTTAACAATCGTTCATTTATTATCTACGGTTCGATTATATGTTTTTGTATTCCTTGTATACTTATGTTGGCGACCTATTCGCTAACTGCACGATTGCTACAGATCCAAGCAGCAAAATGTTACACAGATCCTGATGATCATTTGATGATAAAAACACCGGCTACGGATAGGCTGAGACGGCATTGTTCAAGTTCTAAACGTCGAAAAACATCGGATAAATCTCGAAATCCATCATCGTTAGCCAGTGATAAACATCAATGGCCGTAAGTTCGATATCCCCTCGAGATCATATTAATATTCAGTTACTTTGTTTTTTTGTTTTTCAATTCATTCATTCATTCATTCGAACGACAAGTCATCATCATGAATTAACATCTATTTAGACTTCCACCATCAACTCGACATCAACATTCATTTCTCCGAAATACATTCGTCAAAAAAGCGGTACATGCATTCAAAAGCACAACCGAAACGACAAGCGAACGACGTGCCATGAAAGTTCTCGGCATTGTCTTCATCGTTTTTCTTGTTGCTTGGCTACCATTTTCGATTCTTAACATTCTCGCTGCTGCTTGTCCATCATGTGGTGTACAAGCATCATTACTCAATATTACCAGTTGGCTAGGATATATCTCGTCAAATATCAATCCAGTATGAAAATTGACACACAAAAAAGACTTTCTTCTTTTTATTTTTTGTTTTTAGATTATTTATACAGCTTTTAATGTGAGATTTCGTCGAGCTTTTGTGTCGATTTTAACTTGTCAAATGAATTTCTTTTCACATAAACGTAAACGAACGAATATGTACGTATTTGTTGCAACGACAAATCATCAAACGTCACCCATCGATCATGAACAACAATACATATTTCCGTTGCGTCGATCATTAAACAATCGAAAATCGAATGAACCATCTTTTATCTAATGTATTCTTTCTAATAAAAGAAGATAATCTTTCGTTAACAATTGAATATTATTCTTGCTCGAATAAGAATTCGATTGTCATCGATTATCTTTGGTCGAATAAATGTGTGTGTATATACAAATGATATTAGAATAGTAATAGACGAAGAGCATACATACGTTCGAATTTCAAACTATAGACGATGAAACGTTTTGTTTACCCGTTAGATTTGAAATTTTAAAAAAAATATATATATGTTTATCTGTTTTGTTCGTCATTTCCATCTTTGATTTGCCATGCTGCAGCTCTCTGTCGATGATGACAATGACTCCGGTATTATTTGTGATGAGAATGAGAGTTTTTTTTCGATTGATGAACCGACGATTACCGATGATGGTAGCAGGAAAAAAATCAAGCAAAACAATTCGAAATTCTCGTGTCTTTTCTAGCTCAACTAGCAGCACGAATACGTGACGATGAAAAGAAATTCTTCTGTGAAAATGTCATGTGGACTTGGCATGGTGAATTCGCTCGTTTAATTATGGCAACAGCCATGACGTACAATGTCGACTATCGACTTGTGCTTTACGAAGCACGTTCTCATTGTCGACACGCGATTTATTCGATGGAATCCAACGAAAATGCTAAAGCACAATTTCAATGTGACTTTTGTGGACATTGTTGGACATCGATGCGTGCACGTTGTACATTTTATATCTCGAAGCCCGACGAAGGCGGTATTGTCCTATTACGACTTTACACTCAACAATGTCAATATTGTTATTCAACTGTTCAGCCATTGTGGTATTTCGGTATGAATAAAGATCGATTTTCTTTTTCTGTTGTTGGTGTAATCGATGAGTTTCTTTCTTTACGTAGATGAAATCTGTCGAGTTATGAAAAATCTTGCATTCGTCATGATGAAGAACTTTTTTTCTGATTCAATGTCAATCATTCGTTGGGATATGACACACAACGGTCTCGAACCAATACGTCGATTGATTCAACGTCAAGGACATATGCATCGACCACATAATTCCTCATTATGTGAAGCATGTCAATTCGGTTATTGTTATTAATCATAGTTTTTATTTTCTTTTGTTTTGTATTCTATCTACTCTATTTATTAATCGAGAATAAAAATTCAAGTCTATTTCGAACTCAATTGAGAGGAAACATATTCTAATCTATTATGTCAATCGAACAATAAACAGAGAGACAGGATCAAACAACTGATTGTCGAATGTTGATCCTCCACTTATGCTTACCGAGAGGTAAGAAAAACACTTTTTTTTATTCAATATTTCAAAAAAAAGAGAGAGAAACGAATGAACACGTGCTGTTTGTTTGTCGTCTAAGCCCGTTCAAGTGAGGCGAATGAACAATAGAAAGAAGACCCAAGAGTATGCTCATCGTTGGCAATGTCAAAGAACAGCAAGCAACACGTGTGTCGGGAATAATTAGCGACGATGAGAAAAAACATCGGCTGTTCAGGATTTAGCGGTCTTTTCTTTTTGTTTTGTTTTTATGTCAACGTATTTTCAGCTTATCATCATTTTCGACTGATAGAATTTACAAGGTAATTATGAGTTTGAAGACGTGTGAACAAATGAATTCAATGCCAATTAAATTGTCTTTGGTTATTAGACGAGAGCAATCAAGGTGCAAGAGAAGGAGGAGGAGACAGATATCATTCCACTCGAATGAAATTCGACTCGAACAATCGACGATGAATCTCTATGGTAACAAGTTAAAGTGTTGTAAGCACGACAGTTTCATGACTTCCATACATTTCTTTCTCTTTTTCCTTTTTTTTGTATATTCATTGTTTTCTTTGTAATGTCTTCCTGAATAAATAATGTCTTAGCATACATACATACTTGATGATTGACACCATCGAAATACCTTTCTCGCTCAATGGTTGATTCTTTCATTTTTCTTTGTTTGGATTGGTTGAAAATTTAAAAAGAGAGAACGAGAGAGAGAGAAAAAGAAATCCGTTCGCTCGTTCTTTTCTTTTCACCTGTTAATACTTGTCACAATTGGTTAGAAGCAACATAGACAAGTCGAATGTCGGATGTGAAAATAATCAAACCGATTGCCAAATATGCTCATACGAATCCTCTGCTGTCAATTCCTCAACCAGCCAAACCATTAGCTGTTGCAGGTACGACAATAAAAGAAGGTGCAGTTGTTTATCTTCTTCATCAATTACCGTACAATTTTCTCCTCACGGATTTCTACGATCCAAATGTTCATTATAATAAAATTCCAGTATGTTGTGATTAAGTTTTTCATTTTGCTAAGTCATTCGTATGTGTTCGTTTCGAATAGATTCACAATTGGAGTCAACATTTGATCGGACCAGGTCTTTTTCAAGAATGGATTTTAACGATAAAAAGTGCTCGAACACCTGACGAGCAGAATCTCGAATTTTTTCAAACGATCGACACGAATTTATTCGGCTTTCGAACGACTCGATTAGTCGTTCCCGACGAGCCTCTACTCGCTTGGTTCAGTCTCTCGCAATTGCGAACGATTTGCGAGAAAATTAAACTGAATAAAATCTTCAAAGTCGAAGAACTTCTCAAATGTAAAACTAAAACGTCTTTTCTTCGGTCAAATAAATTCGAATTTCGTTTTGTATTTTTCAGCAACACGTTGTCCACGATGCAAAGTCGAACAGAACTATCTCAATGTTTTAGTCGCTCATGTTCTTCGTGATCAATGTCAAGACGCCAATCAAACCGAGCCGATCTTCGTTCCTCAACATTCACCGATTAAAAAACGACCGAAAATCGAAGAGACGAAATCGCCTAATCCGATTTCATTCTCTTCGAACGATGTCTCATCGTACAAAATGAGCGTTCTCGATGGAACACAAGCGCTCGAATTCACATCGTTGGATAACGACGGTCGACAACGCAAAGCACATCTGTGTCTCTTCTGTGGCAAAGTAAAGGTCTCGTTTGATTTACTTGTTGTTGAAGAATTTCATTTAGGTTTACAATCGAAAATATGGCTTAAAAATCCACCTTCGTACGCATACGGGTTACAAACCATTGCAATGCCGAGTTTGCTTTCGACCGTTCAGTGATCCATCGAATTTGAACAAACATATTCGTCTTCATTCGACGACGACAACATCGAAACCATCGAATGCCGATAGCGACGACGATTCACACATGAACATCATCGATGAAGATTAAATTCCTTTTCCTTTTCTTTCTTTTTTTTGTAAATTGTATTTAATCATTTTATTCTCATTTGTTATATCTAATTATCGGTTTCAAACATGTGTCTCCTTCTTATTCTTCTCCTCGTACTACTAATCAATCGATTCTGTCTAAGCAATAGTTTCATCTATGAAATTCGAGATTCGAACAATCCGAAAGTTTGCGTTTATTTTCAAGAATCATTGAGCACCGATCTGATTGATGTTCATTTTCAATTGAATTTCGATCGAACATTTTGCTATTGGAATCAGAGTTTTCATGCTCGAAAATCAAACGAAATTCTCGTTATTAAATTGTCGAATCAATGTTCGATTAATCAGCAACTGAATACGCTCAAAAAACATAAATTCATCGGTTTTATTTTAGTCGATCGAAGTGAGATTATATTCGAAGATATTTCAGTAGGAAATGTCGGTTGGATCGATTCGAATGAAGCTTCGAATTTAAAATCTCATTCGAATTCTGAGATATCACGATTAAAACGAGATAAATATCGATTTCATCCATCGATGTTGATTCTCATCGGATTTGTTCTCGTTTCGATGATGATCGGCAATGAATTTCACCGGAAAATCTTCGTCGAAAAACTAACCAATCGAAAACAAACGGCCAAAACAACAAAATATCAACTAGGACTTATCATTGGACTGTTGTTATCGATTTTTTGGATGATTTTATATTTTGCTATTCAGTTGATTTATCTAACGAGTTTTTTAATTCTTTCAATGCTGATTCTCTATGTATGTTTCTCATCGATAGCCGAACTATTCTGTTCGAAAGATGAATTGAATTTAATGAAAATTCGAATCATTTCATTGTGTTTATCATCGATATTGATCATTGTTTGGTTTAACTATTATCGATTGACTTTGCTTGGATACATATTTACTAATGTTCTTGTTCTTTGTTCGATCATTCTACTGATTAGTCAAATGCGAATAATCAATTTAACAATATGTTTAATTGTTTATTTATTTTTGATCTTATTCGAATGTTTAATGTTAATCAAACGAGAAGATCGACAAGAAAAATCTTCGAATATTCTCAATGGAAATATAGTAGAGTGAAAACGAATGATTCCTTTTGTTTTCAATTGCATTTTAGTTCGATAATACTGGATACGAGTTTATTCTAAGTGGAGGTCTATTAAAACTATGGAAAATGAATACAATCAAATGGATTATCAATGGAAATCTACCGTTTCTATTGAGCATACCACAATTGAATACGATCAATCACGAGTAAAAGGATTCTGTAAGATCGTTTTCCCGATGAGAATTTGTTTTTAGTTGTAGTTTTTATACCGATCGATATTATCTTTCGATTGATGACGTCGTTCTTCCGTCGTTATTAATCAATTTCTGTCGTTTATTTGATATCGGCAATGGAATAACCTATCGGATCTATTACATTCAAGCTTTACTAGCATACATTCTCTCATTGATTCTCTCGTATTTTCTAATGAATTCGATTGAACATGATCAACTCTCTTCGTTGATTATCTACGCAACACTGTCTCTCTCGACAATGATCATCGGATTGATTCGAAAGGAATTTCGAATGTTATTACATGGAACATTGCTTGTATTTGAACAAAAAGATACAAATTCATTTTGAAATAAAAACTCAAATTCGACAATACAATTTATGTATATCGAAGTTTTTCTTATCGTCATAGGATTTATTACAATTTGCACATTGATGTAAACTTGTTGTTGTATTGGCTCGTTGAGGTTTGGTACTTCGAGCTGATGAATCTCGACGTTGTTTGATTGCAGACGATGGCCGACTGGTTGTTCGACCTTTGCCAATGATCATTTCGTATTCCGATGGCGGTGGAATACTCGATGTTCGGCCATTTCGACACGTCGGTGGTCGAGATTCCGGTGTGATTATTAAATCTCGGCTGTTCATTGATCTTTCACTTTCGAGATTTGCTTGTGGTAGAGGAAAAATGGGCGTTTGTTGCTCGAGTATTTCGTTATTTAATAACCAGAGTGGTGATGGTGTGGTTGATTTCGGTTGGGAATTGGTTTGATTCATTGCAAGGCATTTTTCCAAGGAGATTTTCAGTGATTGACTTTGTTTTTTGAGTAAATCAATGCGAATTTCATTGGTTCGAATTTGATTTTGCATATCGACGATGATGTTATTTGTTGCTGAGAAATAAATCAATTTAAAAACAACAGAAAACAAAATCGAAATCGATCGTACTTTGCTCGTGTTCGATCGGCCCGTTGAGATCGGGATAGTGAAGTAGGAATTGTTCTCGTTCGTCCATCTGTTGAATTTGTCGTTCAAGTTGTTCGATATTCGATTTCAGACTTGAGATTTCGTCTTTGAATTGTTTATTGCTTTCGACTAACGATCGGATTTGATGGGTTTCGACGAGAGATGATGATTTTTGTTTGTCAAATTCACAACGAGCATTTTCCAATTCATTGACTTGTTTTCTTTGAAATGAAAAATTCGAATTTTTGATTGTTAATCATCGAAAGAATTTACTTGAGTGAATCACATTCTTGAAGAAGTTCATCGTAGGATGTTGAGAGTTCTTTTTGTTTTGTTTGATAATTCTAAGAATTTAAGATTAACTGAAAAATAATCTAGTTGGGAGAGGAATTTACTTGTTCCTGTCGAATCATATTCTCGATGCGTGTTCGTTCTTTTTGAAGATCTCGATTTCGTTCATCGAGATCTCGTTTAACTAAATCCAATTCGGTTTGCAAACGAATTCGATCTTGTTCGAGTGTTTTAAGCAAATCATCTGTTTTAAAACGATCTTGAATTAGATTCCTCAATTCAGTATTCGAAACTTCGAATTTCTCGATTTGTTCTTTTTGTTCAACGACAAGATCATTGACTTGTTTGAGTTGTTGTTCTAATTGACTCTTCTGATTGGTCAACGATTGAATTTGTCCTTGAAGACGTTTATCTTTCTGTTCGAATTCTTGTTTTAAATCATTGATTTTCTTGTCGTGAAATTCTTGAAGGATTTTCTTCGATTGTTTATCATCGTTGACAAGTTGTTGCAATCGACGATTGGTTTCGTCTTTATTTTTACAACGATTTTCATTCAATTGAAGGTCAGCTTTGGTTTTATTCAACGTATTATGAAGATATTCGAGATGTTTCGAAAGACGATCGAGATCTTTCGATTGACAATCCGAATAATGATTGAGATCTTCGACAGCAAACTTATCATTGAATGAACAACGTTGCTGAGCGAGTGACGAAGGTAGATTGTATGTTTGACAGAGATTAATGAGATTGTCAGTTTGATCACGAAGAGATTGCTGGTATTTTGGACAGATCTGACAGGAAATGTCGAATGTTTGACAACGTTTTTCGAGATTTTGATTCGATTTCGTTCGAGGAATTGGTGGAGCTGTTTGTATTCGTTTACGATCGTTCTAAAAATCGAAAAATTTAAGTTTCGAAACAAACGAACAATTCATGCGAACCTCATGCTGTTGAAGAGCAGTTGATAAATGTAATAATTTATTCCAATATTTCTTAACAACAAGTCCGACGCTTAGACTTGTGTGTTGATTAACAGTCGATGATGAATCCATTGTTTGAGGGAGGATTTTCGATTGAATTTCATGCAAATACCGCCATGAACCATGAAGAACGAGAAGAAGTCTGTACAGTTTTTATTCAAAAAATCATAAATACAGAAAAAGTTTTCGATTTTACCGATCGATAATGATCTCGAAGAGAACAATATGAGAAACTTGATTGTCGATTTCATTCTTTCCGAATTGATATCGTTGAAGAAGTTCATTAATATCAATATCTGTCGCTATTTTATCCGGAAATTTCCATGAATGACACCTACATTTCATTAACTTTCAAAAATCCAAACACAGAATTCGTATTCTTACTTAATCGAACCAGTTTTTCCGATGATATCATGAACAACATTCTGCAAATCTTCAACATCAACTCGTAAACTATCGATACAAGCTTTACTACCAAGTAGATGAGCCATTGAATGCAATGATATTCTCGAGCTGACATCTTTCGAACAAAACCCATCGCCTAGCAACGACCTTTCTTTTCCTTTCGCAAAAAAAACCGAATAAAAATTCTTTTTTCAATCAATTAAAATTAATTTTAGGAAAAAACCAAAATTTTTATTTCATCCAAAAACAAATCATTTATGAATAATACCCGAAATGAGTCATCATGACGTTAACTGACTATTCTGTGTATATAAAAATAAGTGTAATTTCATTCATCGATTAATAAAACAAACATGGTAGACACATCACTTCAACCATTATCAACAATCACAAATGGAACAGTTGAAACATTCAATCCAAAAAGTCCGTTAGAAAATACGTGGGCATTTTGGTATATTAAACCTGATAAACGACTTACATGGGAACAATCATTAATTAATCTCATTGATATTAGTTTCGTCGAAGATTTCTGGGCAACATACAATCATCTCGCGTCACCATCGCGTCTCTCACAAAACAAGACCAATTCGGATTATTATTTTTTCAAGAAAGGTATTCGGCCAATGTGGGAAGATAAAGCGAATGCCAATGGTGGTCGATGGTTATTAACTTGTGGTAATCAAGATAACAAACTCGATGAATTATGGTTAGAAACATTACTTGCTATGATTGGAGATTGCTTTTCCCATGATACAGATGCTCAACCACTCAGCCGTTATATAACCGGTTGTGTCGTTGCAATTCGAACACGTGGCCATAAGATCGCTCTCTGGTTATCCGAAGCACATGACAAACATATTGTTTGCGAGATTGGTCGTCGATGGAAATCGATTATGAATCTGCCAGCTAACGTTCGCATTCAATTCGATATGCATAATGAATCGAGCGGTGGCGGTCAACAACGACCGATGTATGAAGAATAATCAATAGCTAAATCTTGAGTTCGATCTTTTTCGTTTGTCTGATATCTTATTTGCTTTTTTTTTGTCAAATTCTCAACGAGAAAACAATCAAGAGAAAGATGATCATGTTTCGTTTCTTTTTTATTTCTTCTTATTATTATATATATTTTTTTTTGTTCTGTGACGTTTAAGGAAAGCAACCGTTAAAAATCATATGATGATAAATAAATACAAAGACAAAAATCCTCACGAATTTGTTTATTTTCTTTTTTGTTCGGTTGACTAGCATGGCAATTAGGATTATCTAAGAGAAAGATCAATTACATCAGACAATTTCGCGGCAATTGCTCGACATAATAGAATGATAAGAAAGAATGAATTAATTCATCTATTGCCCTTTTGTTTTATAAAAGATAACATATTGAAAAAGAATTAATCGAAAAAATACAAGTACACCGACAAGCCGTGCTTCGTTTTCACGCACACACACACAAAAAAATTCGAAACAGATGATAGAATCGATTTATCCGTGCACTTCAATCTATAAAACAGAAATTCTTATTAATGGTCATTTAAAACAAAATTGGAATTGTTGTTTAACTAAATTTCTTGCAATTAATCAAATTATCATTGGTTTACTTATTTTTATACTTGGCATTTTCATTGTCTTCTTTCAATTAGCTTTATTTCATACGAGTCACGGTATTTGGACAGGTGTTTTAGTATTCATTTCGGGTCTACTCGCATTTCTAACGATTATCTATCGTCATCATCATTATTTTCTATTCGTTGCTTGTATTCATATAGTAACTGGTCTCGTTTCGACGATATTAATTATCCTATCCATATTTGCTCTCGTATTCTCGTCGAATAATGATCAAAAATTTAACTATGCCTTTCACATAACATTAATTCTATTAGGATTCTATGAAAAATTTGTTTGTTATACATTTTTATTAATGATTATTCGGCATACGCACAAGATGGTCTAATCAGATATTGACATGCACTGTTTTAGAAATATCGATCTCGATCGATAGGAAGAATTTATTTGTGATTGTATGCATTTGAAAAATGAATGAATCTTGATTTGATTGTCGAGTCAAAGTCAATTAGTAATAGACTTCTTATTTGTATTTATGGTAATTCTATCTTTATTGATTATTCTGAGAGCATGTTTTGCATTTGCGAATGAAGAAGAAGAAGAAGAAGAAAAACGGAACAAATAGGAATGAGAATCGTATATTGAGCTAGATCTTATTCAAGGCCAATCGAGTGAATGTCAAACGAGAAGCTTGAACATTGTTGTTCTCATTCCATTCTCTCGTTAATAGCAAACCAGAAAAAAATCACTTAGAGAATCAGAACGAGAAAGAAAGAGATGAAAAAAAAAAAGTTTTTTTCTTTTTTTTCTTCTTGCCCGGCAGATAAAAGAAAAACCGGATGTAATTATCCATTTTTGTTCTGTATGCCTGCATTTGATGAACATTCTTCTCGCTCATAGTAAGTGTAAGATTTTACTTTATCTGTTAGTGAACTCTCTAATTTTCAACTGATACGATTTCATGGCACACATATATTTATATAAGATTGACGCACGGAAGCCGTGCTACTCTTCTTTTGACATCTAGCGTGTGTGGCATGCATTGTACGTGCTATGACGAAAAAAAACCCGTTCCGTTCTCGTCTTCGTCAATTAAATTTAACACACTATGAACATAAATATATATATATATACGCGCCCGAGATTGCTTTCAAGGCAGATGAAGCGCGAAGTTGAATAGTGACCTCAATGACTTCTTTTTTTAACCCTAAAGGCGTGTTTCAACGATCGAAAAAAACGCGCTAGATCTATCTAAATGTCCACTTGAATTTAATTTAATTAGATTCGCTTTTAACTGTAGACAACACATCATAAAACAGTTGAATTGATGGAGTACAGAATTCTGTTCAATACATCACACACACACGTTCCTACTCTCAGGAGACATAAACTTCCTCTCGAGCATGAGTCGGTGACATGCCATGAATGATGTTCGACAGAGAGAGAGGACGCACATTCAATGTTCATTGTGAGACAAGAGCAAACATATATTTAAAAGAAAATGACGATGAATTTTATTTTATTAGAAAATGACGAGACCAATTGAATGTTATATAATGATCAAAAGAACGAGATTGATTTCATATGAAATTTACTTGCGATGACTTTTGAATTAATTCTTCTTTTTCATTCGTATGTTTATTTAAGAACATCATGCAGATGGTGAGGAGATGATGTCTGTCGACTAATTGTTCGCAAACATTGACTTTAGTTTTCTTTAGATACAATTTCTTCTCGCATGCAAACGAAGGATAATACTTTTTTTTTTATTCTTTGTGTTCGAGAATAATCATAATGCAATGGTATCGAGTTCCGTCGTTGTCGTTTCTCACACTCTTAACGTTTAGTAAAAAAAAGAAACGAGAGAGAAAGAGAAAGATCTCGGCTTTGTTCCTTGCGGGTATTCCGCTTCTTTGTTTTCGCTATTTACATAGTAAATGTGGAGTAGAGAGAAAAGAAGCTTGCGCATCGTCGGATTAAATTATTCATTAGAAAAAAAAACGAGATGATGATGATGATGAAGAAGAAGAAAAAGAAGAAAGGAAAAAGAGAATATTGCCTGTACTATCCGTTTTTTGCATAGATGAACTAAAGTCTTATTACATCATTCATTGCATCTATGCGTGAGAATTAATGTGTAGATTCTGAAACAGGAAAAGAGGGAGAAATTCAATCGTATTTTTCTTTCTGATACAATGTCTCGAAAAAAAAAAAGAAGAATTTGAGTATTACATTTGCAATCTATTATCATTTGTATCATGTAATAATAATCAGAAGCATTGTAAATAGAAGAGGAAAGACGAGAAGACGTAGAAAAGAATGTATATACACACACATATTATATAAAAAGAATAGAGAATTCATGAAAAATATTGAACAACAAATGACAACATCTGACGATTAACGAGTATTGTGCCTTAGCACAACTACTGACAAATTATTATATTCAAGCCTGTTAAAAAATGTATACATGCATATCTTCGATTAATCGTTTTTCACATGCCCTGACTACGTTTACCCCCGAATCGAATATCTGCGTATCACGCAAGTGGCCATGACAATACTAGGAATCAACTATCCGTTCGATTGACGCTTGTCATCATCATATTTAAAAAAAAAACGAGCCAATCTGTTACCCAACAATACGATCGTTATTTGAGACTTAATTAAACAAAATACTGCTTATCGATAAATAACAACAAACGATCGAATAGAAATTTTCGCAGATGTTTCCCGACAGTTTTTTTTGTCCTTATCCTTGAACGGAATGAATGAATAGGAAGGAGAGAGAGAGAGAGAGACAACGAACAAGCAAAATTATTTTAATAATGACCAAAGGGATCGCAATTGACTAATTTTTGAATCCATCTGTCTTGCTTATATATACATAGACAGACACACACATATGCCATTCATGCACACGCTCATTTGTATTCATCTCTGTCTTGTCGCGTTTTTCGATCAATACAGTTGCATTCTCTCTCTCTCCGTGGGATCTTCTTTAGTTAAACAACGGACGAACGAGCACGCGTACGATACAACGACTCGAAGAAAAAAATGAAAAAAAAAATGAGACGACCGTTGTTATGCGATAACGTTTTTTTCTTTTTCTTTTTCTTTTTTTTCTCTTCTCATGCTCATTACATATCTCGAGTAGTAATGAATAGTTTTTCTCAGAACCATTGAACTGGAATCACATCATACGTATCCATTTATATATATGAGTTTTTTTTCTCTTCTTGCCTCGCGTCATTTCAATTTAGTTCTTAGAAATGTAAGCAGGTGTCCATTTTCTTCATGCTTCCGGTGAGTTGATTGCTAGTGAAATATTCCTTTTCTTTTTTTTCTCTTCTTCTTCTTCTCGTCGTCGTCGTCGTCTTCTTCTTTTTCTTTATACTTGGGATAGTCTTTTTTTCCTTTATAAGCACTTGACCGAGGACGTGCGTGTGCGTGCGCTCATTGCATAAAGAAAGCGAGAAACAGAGAGGAAGGGGAGGGTCTGATGGGGACGAAAAAAACGGAGGAACGAGAGAGAAAAGATACGAACGTACTCTCTTTCTTTTTCTTCTTCTTCTTTTTTTTCTCTTTCTCTCTCTTCATCACCATCATTTGGCCATTCAACTACTTACGCGGAAGTCGGAAGAAGAGAGAGAGAGAGAGAGAAAGAGAGAGAGAAAGCTTCCTACGATCCGAATTATTGCTGTCGCGCACGATGATGATGACAACAACAACTGCAGTACGCGGAAAAACAATGCTGATTTGCGAAATTAGACGAGAGCAGCGAGCGATAAACAGACGTTTGCTAAAGCCATACTCGGAATAATAAAACCAAGCAGAAAATCTAATGCTGCGTTTTAATTAATTATCCGTTCTTCCTATCTCTGGAAACATGCCAACGTTTTCTTTTTTTCTTCTTTTCCAGGTCTTGAGATGAGATGAAATGGACGTTTTTCTGCTTCTTCTTCTTTTTTTTTCTTCTTTTTCTGTTACTCTATCAATGCGAATGAGTTAGCCGAGCATAAATTAATCCGTAAATGCTCTCCACTTCTCTCCCACCCATCTCATCTGTCGACGTACATGCTCAGTCAGATGCCCTTTTTCCAATCAAAGAAGAATCTCTGTTGTTTTTGTTGTTATTGCGATTGTTCTAGTTAGCGTTTTCTTTTTACATAAGTAAATGGTAAGATCAATACAAATCGTTTGTTTATTTAAGATTAACTAAGAAACAAAAAAAAAAAGAAAAACGTAAAAAACAATGTTTTTCATCTCGATTATTGTTCTAATCAATCTCATTCCTTCGATGCAATCATCAGCACTTACATTAAATTTAACCTTTGCACCCGATGAGAAATATTACGAAATGGGTCATACAGTTGATGTCTATTGTGATTTTAATAATCCCAATGACAATAATGATCCACCTCAATTATGGCATGTCGATTTTCGAACGGGCAAACGTACGCCTATTTCACGTGCGTTCATTCAAAATCCACCTGATGATGCTCCTGAAGTATTCAAACATAATAAAGACAAACGAATTCAATATTTAAGAAAGAATTATCTACGTATTTCCAATTTACAATTAGAAGATTCGGCTCGATACGAATGTGATTGTCCGGATTGCGAAGAAAATATCGCAATTCGAACACATAAATTACAAATCATGAAACTTGCCGAACCGAAATGGCACATCGAACCCGGATGGCCTGTTCAAGAAAAAGCTAAAATTACAATTAAATGTACGGCCGACGATTTCTATCCATATGTCGAACATAAAATTATCAATAATCATCACGAAATCAGCAAAGACGGCAAACATGTTCATATTCCACAAGGTGATGCCTTTCCGCATAAATTTTCCTGGGAAACAATCATCGAACCAACACAACAATCGCATAATACAACATTAGTTTGCACGGTCAAACAAGGTTTGTTCATTGACATATAAAACCCACACACGCATACATCAACGAAAGGCTTCATTTTCGATTCAATTCTAGGCGTACATGAACGACATGCACGAAAAGTCCTCGAAGTGTTATTTACGCCTCGTTTTCAAGAATGTGCTGGAACACAACATGTCGATGCAACCAAAGACAAAGCTTCGATTGTTTGCACATTCGCTGGCAATCCAGCACCGCAGCTAGTTTGGTATCGTCAAATCGATAATCAACCGATACAAACTGATAGCAGTTTTGTTGTTACAACTGAATCGGAAAATCATGGCAAATATAAAAGTATTCTTACATTCGATCGAACGAAACTCGCTGCCGTTCCACTAACAACAACAACGAAATCGCCCGCTGAAAGTTCAACACAAACGGCAATCAAAGGAAATAATTACTATGAACAATTATTGAATAGTGGTTTCGTAGCGAAATTAATTTTAAATAACGAAGAAAAAGATTCGAAAAAAATCACAATCGTTGGCGATGCCAGCAAAGCCAAAGTCAACGCTCTCGACAATTCATCAAGACAAACTCTTTCAGCATCTATTCTCGTTTTATTCGCATCATTCGTTCTACATTATCTTACTCAATAGAAACATACATACATACATACATATACTAGCCTATCTCTCTCTCTCTCACCTTTCTAGTCTCTCGTATTTTTCTACTACACGTTTCTCAATCGAAGACGACGAGTGTCTATACTAGCATTTGTGCAATTTGTCCTGAACAGTGTTCGTTGTACGACATACCAAAACCACTCTTCTTCTCTCTTTCTCTCATTCTGACAATTTGTTTATTGTTGTCTTGTAAACGTTGGATGTTTAATAATTGCTTGGCTATGTTTTCTTTTTTTTTTCTTCTTTTGTACAAGATTCTTGTTCAATTTACACAAAACAAACGCCTTTTCTTTCTTGTGCGTGCGAGACGAACGTTTTTTTTTTCTTTCTTCTTCAAATCTTAATTGGACACTGGTCTAGAAAGGCACTTAAACGGCTTTGATGATGTCGAGAAGAAATGAATTCACGTCCGGATTGCTGAAATAACACGTCTTAATTGATTTTTTTAGAATTTTCTTCTTCTTCTTTTTTGTCATCGCAGACGGACAGAAGATCATGTTGCGAATATAAATGAGTTATTGACATCTGTCACATTTCTGAGTTCGTTTTTTCCTCTATCTCGATTAGAATTAAATATAGAGAAATTTGTCTGTATGTATGTGTTATTATTTTTTTTGATAAATATGTAGATGATCATAATCGAATTCCCATGTGAATGGTTTATTCATTGATGCTTATCGTTGATGTAGTCGATCGAACTCAAGAGAATTAATGTTAACAAATGATAAAATGAACGAAACAGACAGAATCAGTATAGTTCGGTTCGGTAGGAATTCGTTTGCTTCGATTCAATCGAAAGAAAAGTTCGGTTTTTTGTTTGATGATGATGAGTAATGGAGTAATCATCCTTTTTTTTGTATGTGTATATATTCTTGTTCAAGAAGAGACATCCTATCTTCATGTTGATTTCCCACGAGATGTTCCGATCAACTTCAAGCGCACATCAATGGTCATTGCAATCCATCATCTTCTTTTCGACTGACCCAACAGAAAAAAAAAGAAAATGCATTTGCTTAATTAAATTATAATATAAAACCTAAATGAAAGAAAATTTCTACTTCAAGCGAAATATTCAATTTTCATTAAAGACACTTTCAAAGAATCTAATCTTATTCTTCCTGTCTGCAAAGTAAATGTGCATTCACCGAAGAAGATTGACGTTTGCTCGATCTGATGTCCTTGTATTTTCATCTCGATATTATTTAATGTGTGCACATAATCGAACCAAAGTGTCATTTGTTCGTATCGATGTGAACTATACCGTATATTCATGGTCGAACGAGAAAAAGAACTCTTACGTTTCACTTCAATGATTTTCAACGCATCGATCAAAGACAACAAATAGTCAATCAATCAAACATTTAGAGAGATTGATTCGTGTCTTCAATGTCGTCAAGTTCGTCATCGCAAACCGAACAAGAAGAATTCTCTCATCGACAAGGTAGTATTATGACAATACCCGATGAAGAAGATCAAATAACAACAACAAGTGAACCATCGATACTTCGTCGAACGTCATCGGCAAATATCGAAAACGAATCTCAAGTAGCTAATTTAGACTTGCAAACTGTTCCTGATGAGAAAATCGTGTCATCAGCAACTTCGACGGAAGATTTAACGGCAAGCTTCGGCTTTCAACAGACAACTGTCGATCTACCAAGGGAAATAAGTCCATCGATTGATTATGAAACAATTGTTCGTAAAGAAAATCTTTTTTTCGATCCTAATCCTGAATTATTAACAAAACCTCTCATGATAACACCTGTTGTCTACAAACAAAATATCAAAATTAAATTCTTAAAACCACCGTCGATTCCATTAGGACCATTAATTATTCAAGAGGTTCGTCCACCTCAACCTCCGCCTCCACCACCACTTGTAAGTCGATTCTGTCTTTTGTTAAAATTCGATTTTCCATCGAAAACTAGATCATTCGACAACGACCAATCCCACCGCTCTCGCCTCCGCCGTTGATTCTTCGAGAAAAACCTCCACAAGTTCCTGCAATTCTCACAAGTGATTTCAAAATCTATTTGAAATAAATATTGTTTTTTTTTCAGCACAAATTGTAACGAGAACTTTACCACCGTTGCCTCCGCCTCCTCGATCGGTCATCATCGAAAAACTACCTCCTCTACCTCCGAAACCACGGGATATCATCATCGAACGTTGGATTCCCTATGAATCGACAACATTCAAACGTAAGACTATCGTACAACGAGCCGAACCTGTCAAACCACTTCCACCACCGAGAAATCTTATCATTACGTAAGAAAAAAAACAGCTCAATTCTCAAATTGAAAGAGAAACATCTCGAACGATTTAGATACGATAAAATCGAAGCGAAAATCATTCGGGAATTCCATCGACATGGTGTCACACCCGAAAATCCCGCAGCTTATTCAGCTCGTTACGGTGATTCACTATTAGACACCAAAGATCTACTGCAACGAGTCGAAGAACTCGGCATAACCGAAGATCTCGTAAAGTCCTTTTATTTTTTTTGTGTCTAATGAATTTTTCTTCTTCAGTCATTACCAGATGTGATCGGTCACGAACTGAAAGATCCAAGTAGTCAATCCTACGAACAGAATATTTTCTATGAGAATTCATTTGAAAAAGAAAATGATAATATCTACGCTCCAACATACGAAAATCTCGTCAATGGATTCTCGCCTAGTTACAATGAAAATTTCCTCGAACAAGACAGTATGTTCAAATTTGATTACGTCATTTCATATTGATTTTTTCTTTTTTGCTGTGTATAGATATATCGACGCAATTAGCACAGTTTGGTCTTGCACCTGAAGCAATTCCTTATTAATGAACAGCAATCTTTTTCCTTTTTTTTTGTATTAGTACTTTTTCCTCCAAGAATAAAATCGCTAGTTTATATACACTATGAATATCATCTGATTGGATAACACGATGAAGGTTATATCGTGTGTGTGTGTGTGTGTGTGTGCTATCCTATCCTAGTTGCAAGGTCAAACGAGAATGTCGAAGATAAAGATATGCTATTTGAATGTTTTTGAAGCTCATTTATTTCCGTTAACAACTCTTTTAAATGACAAAGATCAATCTCTTGAAATCTTTCAAACAAAAATTGGTTCCGTCGGTAGTTGGTGTTGGGAATCGGCGATTTGTTTAGCTTCCTATTGTTACGATCATATGTTCGAACAATTTCGAAATAAACGTATCGTTGAAATCGGCAGTGGAACGGGCATTGTCGGTCTACAATTAAGTGCTCTGGGCGGTCATGTTACACTTACCGATCGAGAAGAATATCTCGAATTGATTAATTATAATATTGAAAAAAATCGACAAGTCCTAACGGGCACAGCTCAAGCGAAAACATTATTCTGGGGCGATGATTTCGATTCGAATGATGCTGATTTTCAAAATCTCGATTTCGTTATTGTTGCTAATTGTGTTTATCATTCGATTGAATTGGATCAATTGGTGAAAACAATTTGTAGTTTATGTCTGTAGGTATATTCCATATAAACATGTATATGGAGATATCCCTTGGAGATATTCCTATGACACATAGGATTATTCCTCCTTATGTATGTATATATAGTCGTGCATACATCTTGTTATGTGTTCTTCTC
>Ga0209930_1001048_pt1 | contig 49395 bp, 42 predicted proteins | sample ThiBiot_500_biof_2_FD_183948 | JGI IMG/M metagenome (GOLD analysis project Ga0209930, IMG submission 183948) | Wastewater bioreactor microbial communities from Cape Town, South Africa - Thiocy_cont_500_biof (SPAdes) | ecosystem: Engineered > Bioreactor > Thiocyanate-remediating >...
CCGGTGAAGAAGTCGAACTCCACGATCTCGGCGCCGTTCGTGGCAATGGCAAACTTCAGCCCCAGAATCTCGGCGTATTCCCTGGCCTGCTGCAGGCCATCGGCAGCGGACTTGTAGCTGGCCTTCGCTTCCACGACGGCAATGGGGTAGTCGGCGCTGTAGCGCAGGATGTAGTCGGCCCGCTTCTGCCGACCGCGGCGAGCACGACCCCCGACGAAAATCACCCGGCCATCGGTGAAGGTGCGCTGCTCGTTGATCGCGTGGGGAGCGTTATCCCATCCGGCGGCTTGCAGACCCGGCACAACGAATTTTCGACAGGTGTCGGCCTCTGTGTTCATGCTCCTGCGCCCCCCGCCTGGCCTCCGCTTGCCGCCGCCGACTTTGTTCTGGCTTGGTTGATGCGTGCCTCGAGCTCCGCCACCCGGCTGAGCACCTCTTCGAGCGCGGGCGCCTTGCCAAAGATCATCCCTGCCATGGCGGCGTAATCGCGCGCGAGTTCAGCGGCCATTTCTGCGCTTGGCGAGAGCGTGAAAGAGCCGGGCGCCGCAGTCGCGAGGTTCAGATCTGGACTGTTGAAAAACATGCGGGCGTGCCGCACGCAGTCGACGCCTAGCGCGAGATCGCTCGAAGCAGCGCGACCGACATCGGAGTCGAGTAGCCGGTAGACGTCGTAGTAGTGCCGCGAAATCCGCTGGCCGCCACCGCGAAGCGCGCCGCGCGCGTCGAACCATTGGCGTAACCCATGCAAGATCACGATCTTGTCCCAGAAGGTGCGTTCCGCGACGACAGTTCTGACGTCGGGCACGCTCAGCTTGAGATCGGCGAGCACGTCCGCGACGTAAGGTTTGACGATTGCGGGTTGGTTCGGATCGAGAGCTGACTTGGCGCCTGACTCGATCTTGACCGCCGGCCTGACGTAACCTTCGTCAGCCGCAGTGACCTTCGGATACCAGATCAACAGGCTTTGCCGGTCGGGGTCGTCGGGATCGAGCTCCACCCGCCCGGCTTCAGACTCCAGGCCCGCAGTCTCCAGCGTCTCGCGCAAATGCCCCTCGACCTGCAGGCGCATCGTCTCGTTCACGTAGGCCTGACTCGCGCTCTTGATGGCGTCGAGGCGCCGTCGCCGTTTCTTGCCGCTCAGCGCCTCCAGTTCATCGACCGTCGCGCCCTCGCCCAGGTCGTCCCGGAAGATCGTGATGTCGATGTCTTCCGAGAAGCGGGAGATCAATCCGAACGCCTTCGACAGCGAGGTCCCGCCCTTGAAAAGCAGTCGAGGGCCGCCCGCCTCGGCGCCGTTGAAGAGCGCATCGAGGGTCCAACAGACCCAGAAGTCCTTTTCGATGTTCTGCTCCGGGGCGCCCAAGCGCTGCGCCGCGCCGAGGAAGGCGTCGCGGCGGTCCTCCGCAGCAGCCGAAAGGAAGGTGACGAAACCCGGATTCATCGGCGGCTCCCGGGCTGTCGCTTGGTCGGATTGTCCCGGGACGAGGAGGACGGCGCTTTATCGAGCAGGGGCCGCAAAAAGGTCTGCATCCAATCCGGCAGGCTGGTGAAGCCGTCGCGCAAGTCCGCCGCAATGGCCGCACCGTGATCGGGATCGGCGAGGATCGCGGCCAGGCGGCGGCGAATACGATCGCGATCGCCGTCGATCGTGCTGCGCAGCCACTGCAGCGCCTGAACGACGCGCATCGCCGGACGGCCCGCCCAGTGCAGGCGGCTGGGCGCGGTGAGTTTGAAGGTGATGGTCTGGGCGCCCAACCTGATCGGACGCAGGCGCGCGTCGGTGTGGACCGAGATCTTGGCCGGAACCGCATCCGTCAGCCCGAGGTCGTTGGCGGCCGTCAGCCCGTCGACCAGCATGCGCGCCTGGTCTCGTCGCACTAGCGCGTCGATGACCCGGCGTGGATCGGGATTGGTCGGTTTCCCGGTCAGGCTGTTGGGCCGAGGGAGATCGTAAAGACCGCGCGTGATGCGGCGGATCTCTCCGGCGCTGGTCATACGTGACAGCGCCTGGTCGATCGCATCGCGCGAGCCGATGTCCAGAAAGTCGGTCGGCGTCCAGACGCCGAACGGCGCCTGGGCAACCATCCTCTTTTGAATCTGGGATTTGAGATCCATTATCGACGCACCCTGTCAGAAAAATGTATACCTATTTCTGACCGAGGAGTCGAGGCTGTCAGAAAAATGACTACAAATTTCTGACACGCTTTCCTTTCGCGCGTCGGCCATGAGGCCCGGTTGGGGACCCTTACCGGGATCTGAATCCTCTCCCTTGAGACCGCCACTCAGCCCGCCGAGCCGACTGAGATCCAGCGAACAAGACCCGGCGTCATATAGACCAGGGCGCCCCGCGGGGCGCGTGTCGCCCGCAGATAGTCTTCAAGCTGACCGGAATGGAGGCGAATATCCGCGTCGGACGGATCGACGTCGCTCTTCCAGTCGACGACCACCTCGGCGCCATCCCCGGCATAGGCGATCGCATCGATGCGCCCGGCGAGCGCCCTTGGGTTCGAGCGACCCTCGAGCAGCGCATAGACCGGCCACTCGGGGGTCAGCCGTTCGCGAAGCGCCGCGATGTCCGACAGCTGCAACGTGCGCCAGGCGGTCGCGGCGATCTCGTCGGCGTCCGGGAGCACATCGCCGTCGTCGGGATCGCGGACCAGTTCCGCGAGTAGCTCGCGGGCTCGGCTGGCAAAGTGCCCCACCTCCTCGACGAGCTCGCCCGTCAGTACCTCTTCCATCAACTTATGCAGAAGAAGACCGCGCACGCGCCCCGCGCCGACCGGCAAATCGACCTCGGGCGCATCGCCAGCGTCGAGCGTGATGGCCTCGGTCGCCTGCAGGCGGTCCGGATCATGATCGCTCGGCCGGACCCAGGTCAGCGGAACGGCCGCTTCTTCGATGATCGCGTGCTCGGCTGCGAACTGCTCAGCGGTCTGGGTGTTCGGCGAGTCGGCACTCACCGGCGTCAGCGCCGGCGTCATGCGGGAGACATCCAGCTCCGGCAATGTGTCCTGGCCCAGGTTGACGACGCAAGCCCAGGACTTCTGCTCGGCCTGCGCCAATTCCGGCACGATCAACAACTCACGGGCTCGCGTGCAGGCCACGTACCAGAGCCGTTCCCGTTCGCGCATCAGACTCTCGTCATCGGTCTCGAGCGCTGCGCGCAGCTCGGGCGGCACGACGTCACCGATCACCCAATGCAGCGTGTCATCGTCAGCCCGGTGCACAAACGGCTCGCGGGAGCGCAGCAAGGTTGCGGTGTTGATCGGGATCACCACCGGCCATTCGAGCCCCTTGGCGCTGTGGATCGTAATGATCTCGATGGCGTCTCCCTCAGCATCGACGCGGCCCTCGCCGTGGGCCGCGCCGTTGCGCCAATCGCGGCTCACGTCGCGGGCGAAGCGCTTCATGCCTTTGACGCCGTAGGGCCGCGCCCGTTCGAGCAGCGCCTCGACGTTGGCGGCGGCTCGCGCGCTGCGATCGCCTTCGCGCGCGCTCAGGATCGGCCGTACCGCCAGGCGCTCGACGGCTTCGGCGAGCAGCAGTGCGGGTGTCGTTGCCCGCGCCCGGCGGCGCAGGTCCTGGAGGATCGTGAGGACCCGCCGCGCGACGGGATGAGCGACGTGATCGGAGTCCGTCGCGAGCGAGAACCGAGGGATTGCATCGGGCCGCTCGCCAAGCGGCGGCAACCCGGCGGTAATGTCGAGCAACTCCTCCTCGCTGAGGCCCGCCAACGGACCGCGCATCAAGGCGCCGAACGCCAAGGTGTCGCCGCCGTCCGCCAGCACGCGCACGAGCGCGACGAGATCCTGCACCTCCTGGCGGCGGAAGAGACCTTTGCCAGCCTGGGAGGCGATCGGGAGCCCGCGGGCTTCGAACGCCCGTTCGTAGCGCCAGAGCTCCGAGCCCGTCGGCGCGAGCAGCGCGATGCCGCCCGGCGTCAGCGGCGCAAGCTCGCCGTCTTCATCTCGGATCGTCACGTTGCCGATCAGCCGCGTGCAGAGATCGGCGACAGCTTCGGCTTCGGCATCGCGGATCTGGGCGGCCCGCGAGTCCGGCGGCACATCGATCGTGATCTTGGCGGCGCACGGCAGATCGTGATCCGGCGGATCGAGCGTTGGCGCGAGCTCCACGTAGCCCGGCTGATTCCGGGCCGAGAGCGGCGTGGCGAAACAGCGGTTGATGTGGGTCAGGATCGCCGGCCGTGAGCGGAAGTTCGCCGTGATCTGGACGATGTTGCTCGGCCAGCGCCGGGCGATAGCGTTCCGCGCCTCCGCGTAAGAGCCGACGTCGGCGCCCCGGAAGCGGTAGATCGCCTGCTTGGGGTCGCCGACCATGAAGAGAGCGCCCTCGCGCAGACGGCAGTCCTGCCAGCGCGCCGGGCTGTCGTCGGCGGCGATGCGAAAGAGGATCTCCGCCTGGATAGGGTCCGTGTCCTGGAACTCGTCGACGAAAATGTGGCGATAGCGCTGCCCGAGCGTGCGGCGGACCGCATCGTGGCTGCGCACGAGCGCGCGTGCCCGTTCCAGGAGATCGTCAAAGTCGAGAACAGCGGCAGCGCGCTTGAAAGCGGCGTAGTCGGCAAGCACCTCATCGAGCTCGTCGGACAGCTTGGCGACCAACGCCGTCGCCACACGGCCGAGGATCACCCGGTAACAGTGATCCACCCGCGCAAAATGGCGACCGGCCTCGGCGTTGAACTCGGCGCCGCGATCCTTGCCGGCGGCCTTGTCCCACGCCGTCTTCGTCCTTGGCGTCAGCAGATCGAAGGTGTGGCGCCGCATGCAAGGCAAGCGCGCCGGATGAGCGAGCCTCCAGAGCGTATCGAAGTCAGGCGGCGTCACGAAGCTGCCGGCGAAATGATTGGCCAGCGTCTCGAGCTGTCCGGCCACATCGAGCGTCTTGGGCTCGACGGGCTGCGCCGAAAGCCAGCGGCGGAAATCCGCGACGGCCTCGACGAGATCGATGTCCGGCCGGCCGCTGAGATCGGCCGCAGGCGCCCGCGCGCCGCGATGCTCCAAGCGAAACCGCGCCAGCGCCTGCAAGGTGGCGGCCACGTGATGCGGATCGTACCGCGACAGGGAGGCGATCGGATCGTCGGCTCGCGCCGGTCCGTTCAGGCGCCTTCTGAACCATTGCTCGAACACGGCCTCGAAGGCAGCTTGGGCCTGCGTCGCATCGAGAATGCTCGCGCCGGGATCGATATCGGCTTCGACGGCGTAGCTGCAGATGATGGTCTGGCAAAATGCGTGGATGGTCGTCGCGGTCAGCTCATCAAGCTTGCGCGCGCCTTCCGAAAGGGCACGCCGCTGCGCGTCGGTCAGGCCGTCGGGCAAGGCCTCCCGCAGCGGTTTCGGAATACGTCCCGCGAGCAGATCGTCGACGTAGCAGTGGACGCGTGCGCCGAGCGCGCTCGCCGCAAGCTCAGTGAAGGTAATGGCGGCGATCGAGCGCGGTTCAGCGCCGCTCGCCAACAGCATCGTCAGGCGCCCGGCCATGAGCGCGGTCTTGCCGGTGCCCGCCGCCGCCTCCACCAGCAGCGTAAAATGCAATTCTGTGAGCGCCCTCAGGCGCGCGGACTCGTCGGCGAGCTTCGTCATCGCACGCTCCAGATTCGCGCGAAGTCGCCAAAGGCGCGGCCCAGTGCTGCTTGTTTGATCTGGAAATAGACCGCCGGCGCCGCCGGCAGCGCTAATGCGAAGTCGTTCCAGTCCTCGCGTGCGTCGGGACCAGGCAAGGCGACGCCCCGGCGCAGAAGATCAAGGGCCGCGCCGACATGCACGCCAATATCGGCGACCGCCTGATCGACGTCGGGAAGATCGTATGGCCGGGGCCGGTCGGTTCCGAGGAAGACCAGGCGCGCGATGACCCGCGGGTTGTCCGCCACGAGCTGGCGGGCGGCCAGCGCGTAAAGGACGCGCTGCAGCTCGGCGCCACGCCCGAGAACGATCTCGCTGGCCTTCGGCGGTTCGGCCCCGGTCTTGTAGTCGGAGACGCGAACGCCGTTGCGGGCGCTATTGAAGTCCACCCGATCGATGCTGCCGCGAATGCGCACCCCGGCGCCGGGAATGACCACCTGTGCCGTCGGCGGCCACAGCAGATCGCCGGCGGCGTTCGCGCCATCGTCCTCGCGGCCGAACGCCAGCTCGGTCCAGCTACGCGTGACGGGCTGAAACGCCTCGTCGAGGGTCAGCGCCTTGAGGGAAAGATCACGTGCGGCTGCGAGCATATGGCGCCACAAGAGGACGGGCGGCGTCGACCGCTCGACCGGCCACTGCGCGCCGATGACGCCAGACGCCGCATCGAGGGCGTTCTCGATCTCGTGGCGGGCCGCGCGCACATAGCCGGGATTGGGTTCGAGCGCGTCGACTGTGCGTTTCAGCATCTCGTGGACGAGTTCGCCGAAGGCGCGCGCGTCGAGCGACAAGGGCTGCTCGTCGTCGGCCAGCGAGCGCCAGCCCAAGGCGTAGCGCCACACGAAGGCAAGCGGGTCGCGCAGCATGAGGCGGAGCGATGTCGCGGATTGAACCTGCGCGATGGCGCGCGCGATGACGGGATGGTCGCCACGCACGCAGCCGTCATGAGCGGTGACAGCCGGACTTCGGCGATTGCGCCAGCAGGCGTCCGCCGCTTGCAGCACCGGCGAGCTCGCCGCCTCTTCGGGCCGGGCGAGCAGGCGATCGGCTTCGCTGAAGGCATGTCTCGGGATGCGCGCGCGTTTCAGCGCCCTGGTGTGCGGGTCATGCGGCACGAGCGGACTGGGCGACTGCAGCCCGCCTTGGGCGTTGCGGCGACTCCGCGAGAGCACCAAAGCTCCGTCGGCCTGCGCGCCGATGATGGCATACACGCGCCGGTCCTGTTCGGTGACCGACTCGGCCTCGAGGGCGTCACGCGACAGGATATGACTCGGAACCAGCGGATCTTCGCCGGTGCGCCGTGGCCATGATCGCGTCGTCAGGCCGAGCAGACGGACGAAGCGTCGTGGCGCCGCTGCGAGATGATTCGCCGGGCACCAGACCGCGCAGGCGCCCGGGTCGCGCCCATCGGGAAGACGAAGCTCCTGCAGCGAGAATTCGAGCGCCTCAGCGGGCGCGCGGCGCAGCGCCTCCACCCAAAGCGCCCGTGCCGCGCGTCCGAGCACCAAGCCGCCAGCCGCATCTGCGGCGTCGGCCCCTCTGGCAAGCACCTCGAGAACCGGGATGAGCAGCGGCCGCACATCGATGCCATCGGTGCGATGAGCGTGGGCTTCGTCGAGCGCGCGGCGCCATTGTTCAAGCTCGAAGAGGGCAGCGCCAGGCCGCAGGCCCTGTGCCCAGGTCGCAGGCAGCGCATCGAGCCCACCGCTGCGTCCAGCGGCGTGGCCGAAGAGGCGGCGCACGCGATCCTGGCTCAATCCATTGAGCAAGACGTCGGCCAAGGCGGCACAGGCCTGGCCTTCGCGCGACGCCAGGGCCGGCACGCCGTGCGAGAAATGCAACGGCAGACCGGCATCGGCCGCCAGCACCAGCATGTGGTCGTCCCACTCTTCGGTCGCCGTGGCGCAGACGGCGATCTCGTCCGGCCGGGCGCGGCCCGACACGATGAGTTCGCGGATCCAACGCAGGGCTTCGACGGCCTCGGCGCGCGGCGAGGCGCACGAGACGATCTCGGGCGACGCCCGTGTGGGCCGCGAATCGGAGCGAAGCTCGCCAGCGAACCAGGCGGCATCGGGATCGCCGGAATCTCGCCAGGTGAGCGGCACCTGTCCCGCCAGGGCAGTGAGCAGCGGCCGCCAAACTGGCGCGACGCGCACGACGCGATCAAGTTCGACCGCGCCGAGAACCGCTGGCGCGTGCGTCACGCGCTGCAGGGCTGCATCGCGCAAATCGCGTGGGGACAGGACACCTGCCGGCAGGCTCGCGCGCACGCGCGTCTCGATCGCCACAAGATCCTGGAGCCGCGCGCTCTCATGGGCGCGGTCGGCCAACGCGAAGTCGGCATTCCACAGCCGGGTCAGCGTCGAAGCCACAGAACGCGTCATGCCGGGCAGGCTGCGGATGCTCTCGAGGTCGGCGAAACCGCCGGCTTCAAGCGCTGAGCGGATCGCCGGGTCGAGGTTCTCGGATCGGGCCGGGCGCGTGAAGCCGCCGGCGAGGCGCGCCGCCAGCTGCGGCAAGGTCATGATTTGCATGCCGGCTTCCGCATGGCGGGCAGCGGCGATCCGCCTCATGCGGAAGGCGAGCGGCCCCTCAACAATAACGGTCCGACGATTCATCGACCCCCGGTCTCCCCGCTCCACTACCACTTCGTTTTGCCGAACAGGCATCGAAGCTGCCAATCACTGCCGCTCAGGAGCATAATCGTCCGGCGGCGAATAAGGCGGAAAGCCGAACCTTCAAAAACTTCCGTCCCCGAGCGCCTTTTCATCCCGGACCGTCGCCTGCGCCCTCGGTGCCTGGCGACGTCTCGGTTCGGGCGGCCAACAACTGACCTCTGATCAGCACTTTACCAAGCCCACGCGAATAACCGCGATCATCCAGCGATCGACAACCCGGGATTAAAGCGGCTGAAGGCGCCGGGATGCGGCGATACGATCCGCTGATCGGGGCTCAAAAGGTCCAAGTCGATAAGCCCATGGAGCGCGCCGCCATGCAGCAGGCGAAGCACCTCCGACAGCGCCAGACAGGCCGCCACCGCACCGACGAACGGCGCACCCACGGCCTTGCCGGCCAACAGCGTCATCCCGCACCGGTCCAGCACGCCTTCGGCGAGAAGCTTGGCATAGGCCGGTCGCTCCTCGACCTTCTCGCCGCCTGCGGCTGCTTTCCACATCTCTGCCGCCGGCCGGCGCCCCGGCAGCAGGTGAAGGCGCATGGTGCGGAAGTCGCGATGCCCGCGGCCCAAGCCCGCTTCGACGACGAGATCGAACCCTACCTGGTCGAGGGCGCGGCGCCCGGCCGCGTTGTCGAGGCCGCACAGGGCGATCGCCGGCTCATCGGGCTGGCGCTTGAAATCTGCCGCGAACAGCCGCTCCTGAACCGATGTCGTAAAGCCGCGCCGCTCGGCCCACGCCGCCATCGCGCGCGTCTTCTTGTGCCCGACCATGTCGCTGTCGCTCAGGATCGAGGTGCTCTGCGTTGAGGCGGTGATGACGTCGACGTCCTGCAGCACCAGCGCGAGCTCGGCAGCGTTCCGGTAAGGGAGAAGCCCGAGACCCCAGAGGTAGGCCTGGCCAAGATGCCCCAATCCGATCAGCCACAGCCGGGAGGGCAAGTAGGTCAGCGCCGGCTCGCTCGCATCCGCCTCGAGCCAATCCACGTCGGCGCCGGGGCGCCAGAGCGAGAAGCCGACGACGCGGCGGCCCGCCGCCGGCATGCCGCCGCTCACATGGAGATAGGCTTCGTTGACGGCCAAGGCGGCCGCCAACATGCCGCTCAGCGGCACAGCAAGGCCGGCGGCCGGCTGAAGATCGGAGTGGATTGGCAGGATCCCACCCCTCCAGCCGCTTGCCGCCGTGCGCACGCAGAAGCCGTCCCGGCGAGCGCCGGGCCCGCCGCCGATGATGATCGTCGGGCTCTCGTCAGCGCGGCGTTCCAATGAGCCGCCGAGCGCGACAACAGCGTCGGCGAGCGTTCGCCCGAGCGGCATCGACAAGACCAGCGGTGCATCGAGTGGGCCGCCGACCGCCACGCCGCCGAGAAAGACGCGGCGGCCGAGGGCGATAGTCGTCAGGAGCGCGGCCTGCTGAACCGGCTCGTGAATGGCGGACGCATCGATTTCGACGGCGAGCCGGTAGCCGCCGAACAAGGCCTCGGCCTCCGCGATGCTCGCGGCTGCGCCGCTGTCGATCGCGTGCTTGACCAGCCGGTGAAGAGAATCTGGTGAGATCAACGCGGTCATAAGCATCGCCTCCTTAGAGTCCGATATGGAAGAAGCGGCTGCGCTCGACCGCCGGGACCGTCGCCCAGTGCTTGCCGCCGAGGTATCGGTACATGCCGATGTCGCAGCGCGGCTGACGCCCGGTCGCGAAACTCGGCAGGATCAGGGCGATATGTCCGGCACGCGAGATCATAGGGTGGTCGCGGTCGGAGTCGCTCTGTCCCGCACCGCCTGGATGGACGTGGATGTCGGCAACGACCGACAAGCCGCGCGCCTTGCAGATCGCCCACAGTTCGCTGAAGTAACGCCCGTTGAAGCGCACGATGCCGCTGTCGAGGCAGTGGGGATCGAGGTCGTCGTAGAGGATGAAGTCGACGACGCGCGCACGGCCATCTTCCCGACGCCCGAGCAGGAATGCGCCGCTCTCCCGGCTGCACCGGCGACCGCGCTCACGCAGCTTGTCGCGAAGCTGCAACCACAGGAGCCACGAGCAAGACAGCTCATGCCGCGGCGCGAAGAGGCGCCGCATAGTCGCGAGATTGAAGAAGTTCATGAACCAGCTCCAGATACTGGACGATCCCATCGCCTGGGCGCCAGATCTTCGACGGCATCTCGTGCCGCCAGTTGTCGTGGCCTGCGAAGCTTTCGCGGTCGCAGGGCAGGTAAAGGGCGGTGCCGTTCTTCCAGTCGGTGCGGAAGACCGCGGATACGCGCCCGCCGCGCCCGCGCGGCCACAGATCGAAGGCGAGCACTTGGTTGGTGTTCAAATCCCAAGGGCCTCCGGTCGGGGCGGCCTGCGGGTAGCCGGCGCAGTTAAAGCGCAGGATGTATTCGCGGCCGTCCCTTGCGCTGACCCCGATGAAGACGAAGGGCCAGGAGACGCCGTGCAGGCGCCAGCGGCCCTCGGCCCCGCCGAGGCGGAACGCAGCCTTCGCCACGTCCGTCTCGAAGGCGCGCTGATCCGGCCCGCTCACGCGCCGTCCCCCGAGGCGCCATTCACCCGCTCGTCGGCGACGAGGTCGAAGGCGAGGCCGCAGACCTTGCCGTCGGTGAGCGCGCCGATGTGGGTCCCCGGGGCCGGCCGGTCATGCGTGCCGGCGATCTGCAGCACATGCTCGCCGGCCTCCTCCTCGGACATTCCGAACTTGTGCTCGGCGGCCCACTGCTTGACCCGCGCGACGGTCGTGCCCGGCGCGAACCGGCGCTCGACCGTCTCGTTGTTGAACGTCACCGTCACCTCTATGTGGCGGCAGCGGTGGATGTGGACCTTGAGGCCCTTGGCCGTGGCGCGATCCTTCAGCAGCACGGCCTCGTCGATGGGCTCGTCCTCGTCCTCGAGGAAGAGCATCGCATCCGAGGCGACGCCGTGCTTGTCGGCCAGGAGGCCCTTGAGGATGGCGAAGGTGACGTCGGGCTCGAGCTCGATATGCGCGATCTCGCCGACACCCTCGCCCTGGTAGAACAGGTCGATGGACTTCATGTGTCTGCACTCCGGGGATCGAAGTGCGAGGCCCTAGTGCCTGGCTCCGTCCCTTTACCCCGTTGATCGACGGCGGCGCAGGAACCCGGAAAGGCGACGGCGAGGATTCTAGTCGAGCGTGAGCGGCCCTGGCGGCGCCGCGGCGCAGATAAAGAAGTGTGGGCAGCGTGGGCAGGTCACCGCATCCACCTCGGTCGGGAATGCGCCACCGGCGATGCCGGCCAGCATCCCATCGCTCTTCTTCTTGCGGTTGCCGAGCTTGGTGGCGCTGATGGCGACGGCCTCCGCCGTTTCATCGGTCAGGTGGAGCGCCTGGACGACCGCGCGGCCGCCGAACCGGCTCTCCGCTGCAAGATGATAGAGGGTGTATTCGAGCCGGTCGTATTCGTCGCTGCGCTTGTGGCCGGTTCGCACCCGGCGGATGACGACCGTGCCGTCCGGCAGCTCCGCAAGCTCGTTCGGCTCCACTAGCACCCGCCCGTTGGGAAAATCGATTGCCAGAGGCTGCGCCTCGCGAAAGCGCCGTCCCGCCCCAGCGCTGACCAGCGCGCCGATCAGCCGGGATGCGAGCCGGCGATAGTCCGCCGCAAAAGCGTGGTCCGCCGGGCCGCGCACGAGCCAGATTTTCTCGAACGCGGATTCCGCGTCCGAGACACTGGGCTCGGCCGTGCGCCGCGCATCGGCAAGCCACCGCAGCAGATCGTAGAGACAGTCGTGGGTTCGTGAGAAGGCCGTGGGCTTGCGCGCCCCGCCGAGGCCCAGAACATGGGTGTAGAAGAACCGGCGCGGACACTTCTCATACGACCCCAGACGGCTGTCCGTGACGCACCAGTCGGTCGGCCAGGCGATCGTGATCGGCTGAGACGTGGACGCGCCCGCCGGCAGCGGAAGAGTCGGTGGATTCGGGATCTCGTCTACAAGCGCCGCTGGGATCCAACCTAAGAACGGCGACGTCGATCGACCGCTCCCATTGCGCTGCTTGCGCGCATGGTAGAGGCGAAGGTGTGTGCGGGCGCGCGACAGCGCGACGAAGAAGAGGCACTCCTCCTCGTCGTCATGCGCACGCTTCGCCTCGTCGGCCGGTGCAAGATCCCCGGCGCCGTCGACCATGCCGCGCGGCGGCGGACAGCGCTGACCGCGATTTGAACTCGGAAAGCTTGCGACCGTGAGGCCGGGAATATGGACGGCTTCGAACTCGAGGCCTTTGCTACCGTGCACCGTCATCAGGCGCACCGCATCCAGATGCAGCGCGGCGGCCGGGACTTGGCGCAGATCGCGCTCCTCGGCCAGCAAGACTAGCTGGCGCACACGGTCCAGCGTCCGTTGTATCGGCAACCCACCGCCCACCGGCACTTGCTCGCGCACGAAGTTCAGGAATTGCCAGATGGCGACCGCACGCATCTGTGCGGTGAGGCTGTCCGCCTGGCCAAGCTGTTTCGCCAGGTCCGTGCGATCGAGCATATACGTGGCCAGGAAATCCCAGGCGCTCACGTTCGCGCGCAGGCCGGCCAGGTCGGTGGCCAGCCGCTCGACACCGGCGCGCCCGGCTGTCGACAAGCCCGGCGCCGCCGACGCTTCGGCGAGACCAGCAAGCGCTGGCTTGCCGAGCGACCTTAGATGCCGGGAGACGCAATACGCGTCCTGCAGCGACAGGCCATAGCGCAGCATGGCGCCCGCGCGCACGATGGCGTCGCCAAACGGATCGACGGCAAGGCTCAACAGGCAGAGCAGATCGCGAACCTCCTCGCGCTCAAAAAGGCTGCCGAGGTGCAGGATGGGAATGCCGCGGGCTTCCAGCGCCGCGGCGATCTCATTGAGGCGTCCGTTGGTACGGCAAAGGACGGCCTGATCTCGGAGATGGACGCCCGCACCTTCGAGCTGCCGGATGCTCGCCGCCAGGCCCGCGGCTTCATCGTCGAGCGTTTCGAACCGGCGAATCTCAGGACGGCTCGGCCCGACGCTGCGGTCCGCCGCGAGCGCCAAGGTCAGCATGCCTTGGGAGGCGCCCATCCGCGGTGCGACGGCGACAAAGCTGCGGACGATCTGTTCCGTCGAGCGATAGTTGATCCCGAGCTGGTCAACCGCCGCGCCCGGATAGTCCCGACCGAAGCGGACCATGTTCTCCGACGAGGCGCCGCGAAACCGGTAGATCGACTGCCGCGCGTCGCCCACCACCCACAGGCGGGCGCCGTCGCCGGCGACCAGTTTCAGGAGGCGGGCGCTCGCGCGATTGACGTCCTGGTATTCGTCGACAAGCACGTGGCGGTGCCGCAGCTGCACGGCGATGCGCACGGCTTCGTCTGCCTCGAGAAGCCGAACGGGCCGCATGATCAGATCGCCGAAATCCACGCCGCCGTGCTTTCGCAGCGCTTGCTCGTAAAGATCATAGATGTCCGCGATCTCGAGACACTTCGCGGCTGCGATGCGCGCCTCCTCGTCGCCGGCCGCAGCCTCCATGCCTTGCGTCAGCGCGCGATAGCGCGCCGGATCGGCCAGTTCGTCCTTGGCGCGCGAGATGGCGGCGACAATGTCCCGCAGGACCATCGCCGGGTCCCAGAGGTTGCGATAGTGGACCAGCGGCAGGGTCGGCAGAATTTCTTCGAGAACCGCGATCGCGTCGCTTCGGTCGAAGAGCGCCGGGTTGGGCGTTAGCCCCAGCTTGTCATGATAGCGGCGGACCAGATCCAAACCGAAGGCGTGGAAGGTGCCGATCCAGACCTTAGGCGCCGCGTCCGGCGCGGCCGCGATCAGGCGCTCCGAAAGTTCGCCGGCGGCACGGTTGGAGAATGTCAGGATAAGAATGGCCGCCGGGTCGATGCCATCGGCCAGCAAGGACAGCACCCGCTTGACCAACGTTCGCGTCTTGCCCGTCCCCGGCCCCGCTTGGAGTTGAAACGGTGTGTCGCGGTGTGCGGCAGCGCGATCTTGTGACGGGTCCGGCCTCGGCGTCGCGACCACACCTGCGGATGGCTCGCTCTCGTTGTCGTCCGAGCGCGGCAAGAGGAGCGCATCGAACAACTGCTGACGGACCAGAGGCATGGGCAGTTTGGTTCGATCGACGATGGCGCTCGCCGTCATCCCGCGTGAGACATGCAGGTCCTGCGCGACTGCGCGCGGGAGCACGAGCTCGCGCGCATAGACATTGGCTTGCAGTTCGCGCCGCTCGCGAACGCCATAGTCTTCCACCCGCTGCAATCCGACAGGCGCCGCTTCCGTGCTTCTCGACGGGTCGATGTCGCCGCCGGCGCATACCGCCGATCCGGCATGCAAATCGGCGTGTCCGATTTCGTGCGCTACCAACAGCGCACGCGTCGCCGGATCAGGCTCCTGCTCGCAGCAGATCGTGCCGCCTTGGTCGTCGTAGAGAGCCCGTGCGCCCTTCAGTGCCGGATCGCCGGCAGGAAGCCAGGCGACCTGGAGATCGAGCTTGACGGCGGCGGCCAGAACGAGCGCGAGCGGCTCGCAAGTGTCGCACCCCTCCGAGATCAGCTGGCCATGAAGCGCTGCGGCCTTGGACCGTATGGGCTCGAAGGCGTCCACCCGTCAAAGCTCCAACAGCGCCTGTTGTTGGACCTCGGTGAGGCCACAACTTCTGACCGCCTCTTCGAACGTCTGCTGGCCACCCGCCGAGGGTTTGCTTTCGGCCTTGAAGAACTGTCGGGCTGGCGCCGACTGGCTGGCGGCGAAATGCGCGACCATGACCTCAAGCGGCGCTTTCAGCTCCTCAGCGATCCGCCGCTGAAAGCCGGGCGTCATCGTCCTCGGGTCGATCTGGCGATCGCGCAGCTTGCCGACAAACACCGCGTTCGCGTTCAGCCGTTCGGCGAGCGCACGGAATTCCTGACGAGGCAGGGCAGCAAAAGGATTCGGCGCATCCGCCGAGGCCGCCGTCGCCGGTTTCGTCTCCGCCGCGTGCACGCCGACCGTCACCGCATGAAGCCGGTTCTGGAAATGGCTGATCGCGCGGCTGACTGCGGGACTGACCACGCTTGGATCGAGCGCCGCCTCGGCCGCTTCGGTCACGCGCTCGCCCCGGAGTGCATCGACTGCAAGCGCGATGGCGAATTCGGTCAGCTCCTCGCCGAACTCGGGATAACGCCGCACGACGTCGTCCAGCAGCTTGGCGTCCGGAATGTCTTGAGCGACGGAAAGCGCATAGAACGCCTCCCTTAAGCTGTGCGGACTTGCGTTGAGGGTCTGGCTCATAAGTCCTCCTTGAACCGCGCGAGCTTCCCCGCCGCGCGCGTCAGCCGATTGCGAATGGTGCGTCCGGTGCAGTTGCAACGCGTCGCCGCCGTCTCCTCATCCGGATCTTCGGACTCTTCCTTGTAGCCGAGGACATGGACCAGGATGACGGCGTCGCGCTCGTCGGCCGGCAAGGCCTCAATCGCCTTCAGGAAGGGCTCCCGGAAAACATCCCACTCCTGAGTCGGAAAGACCTTGAAGGCGTCCGAGACGCGCGCAAATGCGTCCTCATAGGCGTCGGGCTCGCCCTTTGCCTCGGACGGCGGGAGCGCGGCGACATCAACGATCTCTTTGCTGCGACGGGCTGCTCGACGAACGCCGTCGATCCGAAGAGCCCGAAAAGCCCTATTGAACCGGCATTCGTAGAAGTCGAGCTCGTCGGGATTCGGTCCCGAGCCGTCGAGCACAATTAGCTCGGTGAGCTCATCCAGGATGTCTTGGCGCAGGCTGGCCGCATCCGGCATGCGGCCATCAGGAACGGTGACGAGGAGATTGGCCTCGCAGCGACTGAGCAGGACGGGCAGCACGGCGCTCATGAGAGCTTGATCGCCCGCCCGGCGGCCGCGGCGCAGAAGGTGCACGAGACACTCCGAACGCAAGAAAGTGGCATCATCCCTGTCCACGACCAGGAGGCGGCGCCGAAGTTCCGGCAGCTTCAGCTGAACCGCCTCATCCACCTGCGCTTCGACGGCGGCAGGCCGGCGGTAGAGCGTCCCGTCCGGTTCGGTTTTCGTTAACGGTTGCGCCATCGTCACCCCTTGCTTTCGCAACAGCGGTCGGATCGGGTGACCCGCTGGCCCGCCCGTCACCGCCTTGATCGCGTTGTCGTGGAGAACCCGGAAAGGGAATCTGCGCGGGCGCGCGATTTTTCTGCGCGACCCACGCTGCGCTGGCGATTCGCAGCCTGATCCTAGCTGAAAGGGCGCTCCCTGGGGAAGGTCGCCAATATCTTGGCGGGCCGTAACGCCCTGATTTGCCATCGGAATGCTGACGGCGCACCCTGACCAACCACAACGGCCGATTCGACAGCAACTGCCGGTGGGGAAAGCCTTCCCCTGCGGCCGAGCCTCTCGTCTCGGCCGACCCCTTCTCTCATGTCCATTTGTCAAGGCTCAACGCAGGGCGAAGCACTCCGCGCCATCGGCGGAGCCCATCGATGAAGAGTCATGCGCAAGGTTGGAGGCGGGGCTCGAAGCGACGGTGGATCAGTCACTCATGCGCGGATTGGCTACCGCATGACCACGGTGTTCGTCTCGGAGCTTCCTCTGTCAGCGGACGGGCGTCGGTAGAACCGGCCACAAGAAGGGGGCCGAGGATTCTCCTTACCGGCCCCGCCCCCAATGCTGCGCATGACTCACGGGAACAGGCCTTACGCTGCGATGGCTGGCTTAGCCGGACCAACCTCCTGCGCGATCGCCCAGATGAATCCGACGAGCTCGCGCGCGATGGCGGTGATCACGACGTTCTTAGGCTTCCCGGTCGCCGACAGCCGGCGATACCGATCATGAAGGCGGAGCTGCGCCTTCCAGGCGATCTTCAAGATGGTCAGGTTGAGCCCTTCCTGTCGGCGCTGCATTTCCTGACTCACCCGCGGAGCTCGGCAATAGGTCCAAGCGCTTTCCACCAGCAGTCGACGGGCTCGCGTGTTGCCGGCCTTCGTGATGCCACGGCGCCGGATCTTCGGGCCGCTGGAGTGCTCAGCGGGCACCAGGCCGAGGTAGGCCATCAATCGGCGAGGAGTGTCGAAACGGCCGATGTCACCGATCTCGGCGATGATGGTGGCGGCCGTAATCAACGCGATCCCTCGCATCGCCTGCAGCGCCCTGACCAGAGGAGCCAAAGACCAATCAGGCACGGCCGCTTCGATCTGTCTCACGAGGCGGTCGTGACGCTCGTCCCCCTCGCGGATCGCCAGAATGTATTCCTGCATAGTGACCTGTTGCGCAGGATGCTCGAGTTCGATCGTTGCCAGCCAGCGCCAGTAGGACGCCGTCCACGCGCTCCTTCCGCCATAGCGGTAACCCTGCCTGAGCAAGAAGCTGGACAGGGCTTGGCGCGCTTTGTTGCGCCAGTACATAGCTGTCTCCCTCGCGCGGACCAGGTCTCGAACCGCCTCGTGTCGGGCGTCGGGCATCCACACCGAGACCAACTCGCCGGCACGGTGCATCTTCGCCAGCGTGGTGGCGTCGCGCTTGTCGGTCTTGATGTGATCACCAGGCCGGGTCGGGATGAGCGACGGCGCGATGACCAGGCACTCGTGCCCCGCTTCCGTCAACTCGCGGGCCAAGCCGTAACCGCACGCCCCCGCCTCATAGCAGAACGACAGGTGGGAGCCTGGATGCTTGGCGAGCAGATGTCGTGCGAACTCCGTCATGCCGCCTGGTCGGTGCGCGAAGGAGCCTTGGAACCTGACTTCGCTGGATCGCCCGCTCGGCGCGACCGCAACCGCAATCGTCGCCTTGTGAACGTCCAAACCGACAAAGATCGTATTGCTGTCCACCGCCGTCTCCTTCCAAGCCTGGCAGCCGCCCATCCTGGCGGCCAGGCACGGTCGCACGGGCAAGCGCTACGAAGGAGGACATCAAGTCAGCGGGGACACCCCGCAACGCCCCGAGAGGAAGAGTGCGGACCGGGTGGCCGTGACGGGTTGAGGGCTGGGAGAGAGGCTCCTGGCGCCCGTCGCGGAGACCCGCGATGTCCAGAGATGCCGCTCGCGCTCGGTCCGGTGCCAGCCGGATGAGCCTTTACGATGAAATCACCGCCAAGATCATTGCCGAGCTGGAGGCTGGTCGCGTGCCTTGGGTGCAGCCCTGGGGAACGGCAGCCGCGAAGGCCCCGCTCGCTATGCCAAAGAACGCCAGCACCGGCCGGTTCTATTCCGGGATCAATGTGCTGATCCTCTGGGGCTCGGTGATCGAACACGGCTTTCCCGTGCAGGGCTGGCTGACATTCCGCCAAGCCCTCGGCCTCGGCGGAAACGTGCGTAAGGGAGAGCACGGCACCACCGTCGTCTATGCCGACCGCTTCATTCCCGATGATGAGAAAAAACGCGCCCGGGAGACCGGCGAGGACGCCCAGGCGATCCCCTTCCTCAAACGCTTCACGGTGTTCAACCTTGCCCAGTGCGAGGGCCTGCCCGAGGATCTCGCTCTCGTCGCGCCGCCACCCGAGATTGGCCTGATCGAGCCCAAGGTCGAGGCGCTGATCAAGGCGACCGGCATCGACTTCCGCATCGGCGGCAGCCGGGCCTTCTACATGCCGGCGCACGACTATGTGCAGGTGCCACCGCCCCAAGCCTATTTCGAGCCGATCAACTGGCACCGCACCGCGCTTCACGAGCTCGGTCACGCCAGCGGCGCGCCGCACCGGCTCAACCGCAATCTCTCCGGCTCTTTCGGCTCCAAGAATTATGCGTTCGAAGAGCTAGTCGCCGAGATGAACGCCGCGTTTTGTTGCGCCTCGCTCGGCATCGTGCCGACCGTGCGCCATGCCGACTACATCGGTTCCTGGCTCGAGGTGCTGCGCGAAGACAACCGCGCCATCGTTCGCGCGGCATCGCAGGCGAGCAAGGCGGCCGACTTCCTCCTCGGCTTTGTTCCCAGCGATGACGCGCAAGCCTCCACCGCGAACGAGCAGGAGGCCGCGTGATGCGCTTTCGGTCGCGACAGTGAGCAAGCTGTCACGCAAAGACGGATCTGTGCGGATGCGCATCTCCGGCTCCCCGCAAATCCGGCGTTCCAGAGGAAGAGGGCTGCGCCGGTCTTCGTGACGGGTTGGAAGCCGAGAGAGAGTCTTTCGGCGCCCGTCGCGGAGACAATCCCGATGGCTACTGCCGTTCAGAAGATCACCCTGTCGTCGTCGCGCGACATCCCCTTCAACAAGCTCGTTCTCTCCCAGTCGAATGTCCGGCGCGTGAACGCCGGCGTCTCGATCGAGGAGCTGGCGGAGGACATCGCCCGGCGCACGCTGCTGCAAAGCCTCAATGTCCGGCCGGTGCTCGACGCCGAGGGCGGCGAGACCGGCATGTTCGAGGTTCCGGCCGGCGGCCGGCGCTATCGCGCGCTCCAGCTTCTCGTCAAACAGAAGCGTCTCGCCAAGACCGCGCCGGTGCCCTGCGTCGTGCGCGATCCCAGCGTCGACATCTGCGCCGAAGAAGACTCGCTGGCCGAGAACGTTCACCGCGCGTCGCTCCATCCCCTCGACCAGTTCCGTGCCTTTCAGGCATTGCGTCAGAAGGGCCAATCCGAGGAAGAGATCGCCGCCGCCTTCTTCGTTGGCGTGAACGTGGTGAAGCAGCGGCTGCGGCTCGCGGCGGTCTCGGAGAAGCTGCTCGACATCTACGCCGAAGACGGCATGTCGCTCGAACAGCTCATGGCGTTCACGGTGACGAACGATCACGCGCGCCAGGAGCAGGTCTGGGAGTCGCTCCAGCGCTCCTACAGCCAGGAGCCCTATCAGATCCGCCGCATGTTGACCGAGCGGACCGTGCGCGCGTCGGACAGGCGAGCCTTGTTCGTCGGCCTCGACGCTTATGAGCAGGCAGGCGGCATCGTCATGCGCGATCTCTTTCAACAGGACGACGGCGGGTGGCTGGAGAATGTCGGCCTGCTCGATGCGCTCGTCGCGGAGAAGCTGAAGGCTGAGGCGGAGAAGATCGCCGCCGAGGGGTGGAAATGGATCGAAGTGAATGTCGATTTCCCGTTCGGGCATACGCATCAGTTGCGTGAGCTCGAGGGGACGCCAACAGACCTCACGGCCGAGGAACAGGCGACGATCGGGGCGTTGAAGACCGAGCACGCCAAGCTCGAGGCGGAATACGAGAACGCCGACGAGCTTCCTGACGACGTCGATGCTCGCCTCGGCGAAATCGAGACGGCGCTCGCCGCCTTCGAGGATCGGCCGGTCAGCTACGATCTCACCGAGATCACGCGCGCCGGTGTCTTCGTCAGCATCGATTCGGATGGCGGGCTCTCGGTCGATCGCGGCTACGTCCGACCGGAGGATGAGGCGCCTGCGAGCGCGAATACGGACGCCGAAACCGGCAGCGACGGCGTTGCAAGCGAAGGTGGCGAAGGTTCCACGCCGACCATCCAGCGTGCCGTCATCACGATCGGAGGTCAGCCCGAGGTCGAGGACGACGAGGAGGATACCATCAAACCGCTGCCGGACCGGCTCATGAGCGAGCTGACCGCCTATCGGACGCTGGCGCTGCGGGATGCGGTGGCGAACAATCCTCATGTCGCGATGACAGCGTTGCTGCACAAACTCTGCCTCGACACTTTCCAGCACAGCGCGGCGGGCACTTGTCTCGAAGCCTCGGTGCGGCACGTGTTCTTCTCAATCCAGCCGGCTGACTTGAAGGACAGCTCGCCCGCGAAAGCGGTCGCGGAACGGCACGAGGCGTGGAAGGCCGACCTGCCGAAGGACGAGGCCGCCCTGTGGGACCGGCTCGCCGCTCTCGACGACGCCAGCCGCGCCGCACTGCTCGCGCACTGCGTCTCCTTCGGGGTCAATGCGCTTTACGAGAAAGGCGATCGCTATGGCGGCCCGGGCATCTCGGTTCATGGCGTGCAGCGCCGTCTCGTCCAGGCCGAGCGTCTTGCGCGCGCGGTCGGGCTCGACATGGTCGAGGCCGGCTGGCGGCCGACGGTCGACAACTATCTCGGCCGCGTCACCAAGCCCCGCATCCTCGAGGCGGTGCGCGAGGCGAAGGGCGAACCGTCCGCACAGCTCATCGACCACCTGAAGAAGGCGGACATGGCGAAGGAAGCCGAACGGCTGCTCGATGGCACCGGCTGGCTCCCCGAGCCGCTCCGCATGTCTGATGCCGACACCACGGAGGCAATCGACGGCAATGTCGCGGAAGGTGGTGAGGCGCTGCCCGCCTTCCTCTCCGACGACGAGGAAGGCACCGCAGAAGACGTGGACGAGCCTGCCATGATCGAGGCGGAATAATAACCACGAGCGGGGCGGCATTTGCCGTCCCGCTCATATCTCTGACTATCGCCCTCAGCGCCCGGCCATCGCGTCGGGCGCTTTCGTTTTGAAGGATCGCCAGCATCAACAAGAGAGCGAGAGGTCGGCCGGGAGGGGTTTGAGCCGATCGGGATCGAGAGAGAGCCGCCGGCGGCTCGGCCCGCAAACGCTCTCCCGAGGTTCCCTTCATGACGACCGTTTCCTACTCCGCGGCCGCCTGCGCGGCTGCGCCATCGCCCACATCCGCATCTGCCGGCATCCTCCAGGTCGCGCGACTTCTTCTTCCCGATCTCGAACGCGGACGGCGCATTGATGCTGGCGTCCTGCGTTCCGCGATGGAAACGGCCTTCGAGGCTTCCGATGCCGCCGGCGCATGGGACTGGAAGACCGCCTACGACGCTTGCGAAGCCGCGACCGTCCTGTTCTTGCGCAAATACGGAAGGGCGCTTTTCCGCAAAGCCGACTCTCCGGCTTCCCGACTTGCCGCGCTGACGAAGATCGCCGGCCTTCTGCCCACCCACACGCGCCGTTCCGAGGACAGCCAGGCGTTCCAACAATTCTCGACGCCGATTCCACTCGGTCTCGCGGCCTGCACCGCAGCCGCCGTTACGTCGGCCGATTACGTGCTGGAGCCTTCGGCCGGCACCGGCCTCCTCGCCATCCTGGCCGAGGTCGCCGGCGGCGCGCTCGCGCTGAACGAGCTGGCCGACACCCGCGCCGCGCTCCTCGAGCACCTCTTTCCCGGCACCACAGTCAGCCGCTTCGATGCGGCACAGATCGACGATCATTTCGACGCTGCGGTGACGCCCACTGTCGTGCTGATGAACCCGCCATTCTCCGCAGTGGCGAATGTCGACCGTCGCATGGCCGACGCCGCTTATCGCCATGTCGCCTCGGCGCTGGCGCGTCTCGTCGACGGCGGGCGGCTCGTGGCGATCACCGGCGCCAATTTCGGTCCCGAGACGCCGGCCTGGCGCGATTCCTTCGTCCGCCTACAGGAGCGCGGCAGCGTCGTCTTCACCGCGGCGATCGATGGCGCGGTCTATGCCAAGCATGGCACGACGACCGAGACCCGCCTCACCGTAATCGATCGCGTGCCGGCACCTGACCCGGCGCGGTTTCCACCGTCCGCAGGGACCGCGCCCGATGTGGCGACGCTGCTCGGGTGGATCGCGGAGAAGGTCCCGCCACGATGCCCGATCACCACGGCGCTCCGCACGGCGCCGGTCAGAAGTTCTGCAACGCCGCGCACGGTTCGCGGCTATCTCGTGCGCGCCGCCGCGCACCCAGCGGCGGCGTCCATCGCCGAGCCCGAAGGTGTCGAGCTCGCCTACGAGACCGTGGACTGGACGCCGACCGAGGGCGGCCATCTCACGGATGCGCTTTATGAAGAATACGTCCTCCAGTCGATCCGTATTCCCGGCTCTCAGGCGCATCCGACGAAGCTGGTGCAGTCCGCGGCGATGGCCTCGGTCGCGCCGCCCAAACCCTCGTATCGGCCGCATCTTCCAGCGACTCTCGTCACCGATGGCCTGCTGTCCGACGCGCAGCTCGAGAGCGTCATCTACGCCGGCGAGGCCCATGCCGATTTCCTCGCCGGGTCGTGGACGGTCGATGAGACTTTCGACCTTGTCACCGCCGCGCGCGACGATGCGGAGACCGCGGTCCGCTTTCGCCGTGGCTGGTTCCTCGGCGACGGCACTGGCGCCGGCAAGGGCCGCCAGGTCGCCGGCATCCTGCTCGACAACTGGCTGAAAGGCCGACGGCGCGCCGTCTGGATCAGCAAATCCGACAAGCTGATCGAGGACGCGCAGCGCGACTGGTCCGCGCTCGGCATGGAGCGGCTCCTGGTGACGCCGCTTTCGCGCTTTCGCCAGGGCACGCCGATCCGGCTTGGCCAAGGCATCCTATTTGCGACCTACGCCACGCTGCGCACCGACGAACGCGGCGAGAAGCTTTCGCGCGTCCGGCAGATCGTCGAATGGTTGGGCTCCGGTTTCGACGGAGTGATCATTTTCGACGAGTCGCATGCGATGCAGAACGCTGTCGGCGGCAAAGGCGAGCGCGGCGACCAGGCGCCGTCGCAGCAGGGACGCGCTGGCCTCCGACTCCAGCACGCCCTGCCGAACGCCCGCGTCGTCTACGTCTCCGCGACTGGCGCGACGACGGTCCACAATCTCGCTTATGCGCAACGGCTCGGCCTCTGGGGCGGCGAGGATTTCCCGTTCGCCACACGGGCCGAGTTCGTCGAGGCGATCGAGGACGGTGGCGTCGCCGCCATGGAGGTGCTCGCGCGCGATCTCAAAGCACTCGGACTCTATGCCGCCCGCTCGCTCTCCTATGAAGGCGTCGAGTACGAGCTCATTGAGCACAAGCTCACGACCGAGCAAGTCCGCATCTACGACGCCTATGCCGGCGCCTTCTCGATCATCCATAACAACCTCGACGCGGCGATGCGGGCCGCCAACATCACCGGCGAGACCGGCACGCTGAACGCGCAGGCCAAATCGGCGGCGCGTTCCGCTTTCGAGAGCGCGAAGCAGCGCTTCTTCGGCCATCTGCTCACGGCGATGAAGACGCCATCGCTGATCCGCTCGATCGAGCGCGATCTCGAGGCGGGCCATGCCGCCGTCATCCAGCTCGTCTCGACCGGTGAGGCGCTGATGGAGCGCCGGCTCGCGGAGATTCCGACCGAGGACTGGGGCGACGTCCAGGTCGACATCACGCCGCGCGAGTACGTGCTCGACTATCTCGCCCATTCTTTCCCGGTGCAGCTCTACGAGCTGCTTACCGACAGCGAAGGCAATCTCTCGTCCCGACCCGCCTATCGCGACGGCCAGCCGGTCGAGAGTCGGGAGGCGGTCGCACGCCGCGACCGGTTGATCGAGAAGCTCGCTTCGCTCCCACCCGTGCCGGGCGCACTGGACCAGATCGTCCAGCGTTTCGGCGCCGACATGGTCGCCGAAGTTACCGGCCGCTCGCGGCGCGTCATCCGTAAGGGTGATCGGCTGCAGGTCGAAAATCGCGCCGCCGCGGCGAACCTCGCCGAGACCGCCGCCTTCATGGATGACGCCAAACGCATCCTCGTCTTCAGCGACGCCGGTGGCACTGGGCGCAGCTATCATGCTGAGCTGTCGGCGCGGAATCGCAGGCTGCGGGTCCATTACCTGCTCGAACCCGGCTGGAAGGCGGATGCCGCCATCCAGGGCCTCGGCCGTACCAACCGCACCAACCAGGCGCAGCCGCCGCTGTTCCGGCCGATCGCGACGGACGTGAAGGCGGAGAAACGCTTTCTAAGCACGATCGCGCGCCGCCTCGACACGCTGGGCGCGATCACGCGTGGCCAGCGTCAGACCGGCGGCCAGGGGCTGTTCAGGCCTGAGGACAATCTCGAAAGCCATTACGGGCGCGATGCGTTGCGCCAGCTCTACATGCTGCTCGTCCGCGGCAAGGTCGAGGGCTGTTCGCTTAAGACCTTCGAGGACGCGACCGGCCTCAAGCTCACGGACGCGAACGGCATCAAGGAAGAGCTGCCGTCGATCACGACCTTCCTTAATCGCTTGCTGGCGCTGACGATCGACCTGCAGAACATCCTGTTCACTGCGTTCGAGCAGTTGCTAACGGCTCGCATCGAGGGCGCGATCGCATCCGGCACCTACGATGTCGGCTTGGAGACGCTGCGCGCCGAGAGCTTCATCATCACCGACCGGCGGATCATCTACATGCATCCCGGCATCGGCGCGGAGACCCGGCTGCTCAGCATCATCGAACGCCGGCGTAATCGCCCCGTCACGCAGGACGAGGCGCTCGATCAGCTCTCCGATCCGCGCGCCCTGCTCCTTATCAACGAGCGCTCGGGCCGCGCGGCCGTTCAGGTCCCGGCGCCGAGCCTCATGCTTGACGACGGCGAGATCGAGCGGCGCGTGCGGCTGATCCGGCCGATGGAGAATCATAGCCTTCCGCTGAAGGTGATGGCGGAAAGCCACTGGACGGAGGTCGATCGCGCACGCTTCGCCGCGGCATGGCAGGCAGAGATCGCTTCCGTGCCGGAGTTCACCGACAGCACGATCCACGTCGTAGCCGGCTTGCTCCTGCCGATCTGGAAGCGGCTCCCGAACGACTCGACGCGTGTCTACCGGCTTCAAACCGATACCGGCGAGCGGATCATCGGCCGCAAGGTTTCGCCTGCTTGGGTGGCGACCGCGCTCGCGGCGGACGCGCCGACGCTTACACCAGACGATGCTTTCGCCTCCCTCTTGGACGGGCGAACCGTCTTCGAACTCGCCGAAGGCCTTCAGCTCCGCCGCGTCCGCGTCATGGGCGCCGGGCGCATCGAACTGTCCGGGTTCAACGACACGATGCGCGATCGGCTCAAAGCTTACGGGCTCTTCCATGAGATTATCTCGTGGAAGCTGCGCATGTTCGTGCCGACCGACGCTTCGGGCGTCGCGATCCTAGCGCGGGTACTCGACCGCTATCCCGTCGAGCGCATTGCCGAACGGGAGGCCGCGTGATGCCACGCGACGCCTCCGAATTGGCACAACGCCTCGGGCGCGAGGCCGAGGCCGTGTGCCGCCACTATCTCTCCAACGGCCGCCGCGAAGGCCGCTACTGGCTGGTGGGCGACGCGCGCAACACACCGGGCCGCTCCATGTTTGTCCGGCTCAAGGAATCTACGAAAGGGCCGGCCGGCAAATGGACCGACGCCGCTACTGGCGAGCACGGCGATCTTCTGGACATCATTCGCGAGAGCTGTGGCCTCATCGACTTCCTTGACGTCGCCGCCGAAGCCCGCCGCTTCTTGAGCCTGCCGCGCAGCGAACCGCAGCCTCCGCCAAAACATGCGCGACTTCCCGCGCAGATCGGCTCGCCACAGGCTGCACAGCGGCTCTTCTCCATGTCGCAACCGGTGATGCGCACACTCGTAGAGACGTATCTCCGTAATCGCGGCATTATGCCTTTGCACGACGACGGCGCGCTGCGCTTCCATCCGCGCTGCTACTACCGGCCCGACGAGCATTCGCCGACCGAGACCTGGCCTGCGATGATCGCGCGCGTGACCGATCTCGAGGACCGGCTCACCGGCGCGCACCGGACCTGGCTCGATCCCGATGGCTTCGACCTTGTTCGTCTCGGCAAGGCGCCGATCGACACGCCGCGACGCGCGATGGGCGACCTCCTTGGCAACGCCGTGCGCTTCGGCGTGGCGAACGACGTACTCGCCGCCGGAGAAGGCATCGAGACCATACTGTCGTTGCGCTGCGTGTTGCCAACCCTGCCAATGGCCGCCGCGCTCTCGGCCAATCACCTCGCGGCACTTCTGCTCCCGCCGATGCTGCGCCGGCTCTATATCGCTCGCGACAATGATGCGGCCGGCGAAGTGGCCGCGACAGCTCTGACCGAACGCGCCGAGGCAACCGGCGTCGAGACGATCGTATGGACGCCCAGGCGTGGCGACTTCAACGAGGATCTGCGCTCCTTTGGCCTCGATGCACTTGGGGCGGACTTGCGGGTGCAGCTCGTCCCACAAGACGTCGCCCGCTTCATGCTCCTGATGCCGGCCGAGACGGGCTGAGCAGCAGCAGTTCGGATGTCTCCACTGCCGGTCGGGGAGAGGCCAAATAGCCGGAAAGAGTCCGCGCCCTGGCCTTCTAGAGGGCGATCGGACGGCAAGCGGCCCGGCCCGGCAATGGCTGCGCCCAGCTATTTTCCGCCGGCGGCAGAGCCGCCTTTGCATCGCGAAGCAAAATAGCCGGGCTCCGCCATCCTCCGCTGGCGCTGCGGCCCTGCGCTGCGCTCCGGGTTCTGGGCCGCGCCGCCCGCCGTCTGTTGATCGCCACGAAGGCCGCGATGGGCGCGGCCGATCCGGCAAAGGACCTCACCATGGCGACCGACCACGACGACCTCGAATTCGAACCGCCGCACAGCTCATCCCCGACCGATCGCGTCCTCAACGAGCTCCAGCTCTATGGCTACCGCCCCTTCCAGGACGAGCCCGATCCGAGACCACTTCCCGATGGCAGTGCCGTGGCCGGCGCCGTCGCAGACATCTTCGACGCCCTGGTCTCGACCCTGAACGACACACGTCTCGAACCGGACCTCGAGGACTTGCTCTGGTCGACCGTCAATCTCTTCCACCGCGCCACAGGTCGCATCGAACGCGAACTCGACGACAACGAGCTGGCGCAGCAGCGGAGCCAGCGCGAGCAGAACGGCTCGGAGGTGCGATCCGTCGAACTCGAACGGCTGACAGCCGAAGGCATCACGCTCACCGAGCGCCGCAACTGCATGGAGCTCTTCCGCGACCAGGCCGCCGAACGGTTCGAAGTTCACACCGGCTCGTCCTGGCGTCCCCGCTCCGGATCGCTGGTCAACCATCGCACGCTTACCGCCGCGATGATCGACAGCCGCGATTTCCTGGCTGCCAAGCGCCGCGCGGAGACCGAAGTGATGCTGCCGCCCGGACCGAAGATCGCGCTTACCGGCGGGCTCGACTTCAACGATCATCGCCTGATCTGGGATCGGCTCGACAAGGTCCACGCCAAGCACCCCGACATGGTGCTGCTGCATGGCGGCTCGCCGAAGGGCGCCGAACTCATCGCCGCCAAATGGGCGAGCAACCGCAAGGTGCCGCAGATCGCGTTCAAGCCCGACTGGACGAAGCACGCGAAGGCCGCCCCGTTCAAGCGCAACGATGCGATGCTCGCGGTCCTGCCGATCGGGGTCCTTCACTTCCCCGGCACGGGCATCCAGGACAACCTCGCCGACAAGGCGAAGAAGCTCGGCATCCCGGTGTGGAAATTCGGCGAGGGCGGCGCATAAAGCGCCGCCCAAACTCCATCACCGTAGGTCAGCCCATTGTCGTGATGTTGCGCCTGTCAGCCAGCACGAACGACACCGGCATGATCGGCTCGGGGGTTCCAGCTTGCGGGCGCTATGGCGTGCGGCGACGATGGTCCCCCCTCCCATCGCAACCGATTTTTGTCTATACTTCCGATCGCGCCGTGGTGGTGGTGGAAGGCGCGACCGTCACAGTTTCTGTCACGGAGGCGCCACCATGCTTGTCATCGGACTCATCCTCGGCGTTTTTGGGATCGGCCTGTTCTGCTGGCTGATCTTCACGCTCGCCGTCTACGCCTTGCCATTCTTCGTTGGACTGACGGCCGGGATGGCGGCGTTTCATAGCGGCGCCGGCGTCGTCGGCGCATTTGTTGTCGGCATTGTCGCCGGCGCGCTGACCCTCGGCCTCGGCCAGATCGCGTTCGCGATCGTTCGCCCGCTACCCCTGCGCGCCGCGATCGCGGCCGCCTTCGCCGTTCCTGCGGCGATTGCGGGCTATCACGCAGTTCTCGGACTCTCGGAGATCGGCGTCCCGTCGCTCGTCTGGCGCGAGGTGCTTGCCTGGACCGGCGCACTCTTCATCGCCGGTACGGCGTGGGCGCGGATGACGGTCTTCGCCGAACCCCTTCCGTTGCGACCAGGCGGGACATCGCAGAATGAGCCTCAACCGCTTCTGACGGCCACGACGCGCGAGGGATAAGCACCGTCCTCATCGTCGGTTGACACCGCATCGGCGATCCCGTGCTGAAGGATCGCACGCTGCGTCACGGAGCTCACGGCCCACGTCGAAACCGCACTTCGCCAGCGTTGGGTTCGACGTCTGGCGGCCCAGGCCCGGTACAGCGAGGGGTATCGTTGCGGTATTTGCAGGGCAAACGATCCCACCTTTTCCTACGCCATGGTTTCTTTCTCTACGCCCGAACGCCCCGACATCTTGTGCGGGACAACCGACATCCGCCACGTCTTCTCCCGAGGATGCTGTTCAAGCACGGACGCACCTGGCCTCGTGATGGCCTGATCTGGCCGAAGACCGGCTGCGCCTCGATCGCCTGAGCCGCAACGCCGTCGGGTCGACTTTCTTCCCCTGGGCTAAAGCCCATTCCTCGCGAGGCAAGAAAGTCTCACCGCCGTCATCCTCCGCTGCGCTCCGGCCCGCGAGCGGGTGCGTCGTCGATCGTCCCCGGCCCGTCGATCGCCATCGAGGCCGCGGTGGTCGCGGGCTCGAAACCAGCAAGGAGAAGTGACATGGCTAACATCGGTTCTTTCAAGAAGGTCGGCAGCGATTTCCAGGGCGAGATCGTCACCCTGAGCCTCCAGACCAAGGGCGTGCGCATCGTGCCCGAGACCAACCGCTCCAACGACAACGCCCCCAGCCACCGGGTCTATGTGGGCCGGGCCGAGATCGGGGCCGCCTGGTCGAAGCGCTCCAACGAGGGCCGCGACTACCTCTCGCTCAAGCTCGACGATCCGAGCTTCAACGCGCCGATCTTCGCCAATCTGTTCGACGACGAGGACGGCGAAGGCTACACCCTCATCTGGTCGCGCCCGAGCAAGCGCAACGGCGACTAAGCCAGCTCTGCAACGCCCCGCCCGGTCCCCCGGGCGGGGCTTTCGCACCAACCCCCCTCGGCCGCCCCGGGGCAATTTGCGGGCCGGAACCCCTGTTCTTGCGTCCGCCAAACCGTCGTGGACACACGAATAGCCGGTCCGCGAACCACGTGACTCGCTCAACGCCGCCGACCCTCACGGATGGGCTTTTCCGCGCTTACAAGGCGGTTGAAGCACCACAAAACGACTATTATAGTCGTATTTCTGGTGCGCGCAGATCGTCTGTCGGAGGTGATCATGAATGATCACCGGCCGGCAAGTTCGGGCCGCGCGAGCCTTGCTGAATTGGAAGCAGGAGATGCTCGCCGAAAAAGCCCTGGTGGCGCTAACCGCCCTGAAGCGTCTGGAGTCCGAAAGGGAGCTCCAAGTGCACGAGGGCACGCGCGACCAGGTGCGCCGTGCTCTGGAAGCCGCTGGCATTCTGTTCGTCGAATCCGACCGTGGCCGCGGCGTCATGCTCCTCCATGAAGCTGAGCCGGCAACGCGGCCGACCAGAAAACCGGCGACCTTGAAACGATGAAGGCGGTTTGTGTTAACGTCTAGGAAACCATATCGCCGAGGAGCTCAATGCAATCGCCACCTCTGAATCCGCCGGTGGACGACGTTGCCCCAACCGCCGCCATCCTGACCGGCTACGATGAGCGGCATGCCATTACTTATCTGCGGCTTCTGGATGCGGAAGCCGACGGCGCAGACTGGCAGGAAGTTGCAAAGATCGTCCTGCAGATCGATCCGGCGCGGGAACATGATCGCGCTCGGCGGGCCTGGGAAAGCCATCTCGCGCGCGCCCGCTGGATGACAGAGAAGGGCTATCGCCATCTTCTTCAGAGGGGCGCTCCGCACTGAGTTCCGTGCAGGATCGGCAACGCGCCGTGCGATTCCTGTGCGTTTCGGAGCACTACCAGAACGTGCATCCTCTGCTCAGTGCCGTGAGACGGCTACTGGTACGAGGAGAGGGTGTCCATGGCTCGCGCCGATTGGCGGTCGGCGAGCGCGTATGAGGACCTGCGGTCGCTCGACGCGCCTGCCTTCGCCTATGAGTTTCTCCTGCGTAATCCCGACTTTCTGAGCGACCACGCGCGCCTGGCGCGCCGCAGCCAGAACCGAACGCTCGACGCCGTCGAGGCCGAAGCGTTCGCCCGGCGCTGGGGGGTACGATTTCAAGCGAAATTTGGATCCCGCGCGGCACGGCGCCGTTCTCTGGACGGCCCAGGCGCTCCCGAGCGTGGTGACCCTGACGAAGGCCCCCGACGGCCTCGCCGATCCTAGATTCGGCCTCGACGCGCGCAGCCTCCAAGCCATTCTCTCCGTCGGCGATGAAGATCAGATCGTGGCGTTGCGCGGTACGCGCCTGCGGCTTCACCGAGAAGATAAGGTCGGCGAGCCGGTCGCCGTCCTCCTGCCGCTCGACCGGCTCTTCGACATCCGCGCCGCCGCCGCGCTTCGCCTGTGGCGCGCGCTGGCCGGCCGCACACTAGGGCTCGATCCCGGCAAGCTGACACCTGAGCGCTGCAACCGGCTCATCCTCGCGCTGCGCGCATTGGATGGCCGGCTCGAACGCGCGACCTACCCAGAGATCGCCGCCGTTCTGTTCGACACGGCACCGATCTCCAAGCGCGACTGGATTTCGCACGAGCTGCGTGATCAGACCGGCCGGATCGTCCGGCTCGGGTTCTCCATGATGCGCGGCGGCTACCGCCGCCTCCTCCTTCATCCCTATCGCCGCCGCGTGTAGCGCTTCGACTGTCTGAATGCGCTTTCGCCACCCTCCGAGATCGCCCTATTTCGGACCGGGCTCCTTCCGCCACCGTGATCGCTGACAGCCGCCGTCATCCGACGGCCTTCCACGCGATCACGGAGGTATCCGATGTCCACCAATCTCGCAGGCTTGCCGCCTCGCTACCTGCGCACGCCCGAGGCCGCCCGCTTCGTCGGTCTCTCCATCCGCACGCTTGAAAAGCACCGCATCTACGGCACCGGTCCGCGCTATTCGAAGCTGGGCGGCCGCGTCGTCTATCGCCTCGAGGACTTGCAGGTCTGGGTCGACGCCGCCGCCAAGGCATCGACGTCCGACCCCGGTAAGGTCGTCGTACTGCCGGCGCGGCGCCATACGGCCGCTGAGCTCGAACAAGCCCGTCAGCCGCGCCGCTGACACCGCTCATGTCGCCGCGCCACCGCACCCGCTCCGAACGCGAGCAGCTCGAATTGTTCCGGGCGCTGCCGGGCGATCTGGCGCCGCGCGATGCGCAGGATCTCATGGCCTACCCGTTCTTCTCGCTCGCCAAGACGCACCGCACGACACCGATCGACTACCGGATGAACGACATCGCCATCCGCGTCGAGGCCGTGCCCGAGCACGGGATGGCGACCATCTGGGACGCCGATGTCCTGATCTGGGCGGCGTCGCAAATCGTCGAGGCTCGTGACGCTGGTCTGCGCACCTCGCGCCTTATGGCCGCCACGCCCTACGAGATCTTGACGTTCATCGGCCGCGGCACGAGCGCGCGCGACTATCACCGTCTAAAGGCCGCATTCGATCGCCTGCAGTCCACCACCGTCGCCACCTCGCTGCGCCAGGCGAGCGAGCGGCGCATGCACCGCTTCTCCTGGATCAATGAATGGACCGAGCACGCCGACGCGCATGGCAACGCCGCCGGCATCGATCTCATCGTGCCGGACTGGTTCTATCGCGCTGTCCTTGACGACGCGCTCGTCCTGACGATCGACCGCGCGTACTTCACGCTGACGGGCGGTCTGGAGCGCTGGCTCTATCGCCTCGTCCGCAAGCACGCCGGCAAGCAGCCAGCCGGCTGGCGGTTTGATTTCCGGCATCTCTACGCGAAGTCGGCGAGCCTCTCGCCGTTCAAGCGCTTCGCCTTCGAGCTGCGCGACATCGCCCGCCGCCAGCCCTTGCCGGGCTATCGGCTTGGTGTCCATCGCGGGCGCGGCGGGCGCGAGCTGCTGGCCTTCGTCAGCGACGCGCGCTTATCCCCAGCAGCCTGTGGACAGGCTGTGGAAGCGGTCGTGCTATCGGGAACCGTGCGGCACGTGCCATCAGGAACCGCCCTATCGTGCTATCAGGAACCGCGAGCGGCCTTTTCTCGAAGCCAATCAATCGCTTCCAGCCTGCCTAACCTAGACTCTAACGAAGATTCTAACTCTTCTGTTGTTGGCGACACGCTCGACCGGATGAAAGCCGGAAAGGACGAGCGATGATCGTCGCCTTCCTCAATCAGAAAGGCGGCGTCGGCAAGACCACGCTTGCCCTGCACCTTGCCGGCGCCTGGGCGGGGCAAGGAAAACGCGTGACGCTCATCGACGCCGATCCGCAAGGCTCGGCTCTCGACTGGTCCGCGCAGCGCGCCAAGGAAGCCGTGCCGCGTCTGTTCGGCGTGATCGGCCTTGCCCGTGACACCCTGCACCGGGAAGCGCCGGAGCTGGCGCGCGACGCCGACCACGTCGTCATCGACGGCCCGCCGCGCGTCGCCGGCCTGCTGCGCTCGGCCTTGCTCGCCGCCGACCTCGTCCTGATCCCGGCGCAGCCTTCTCCCTTCGACGGCTGGGCTTCGGCCGAGATGCCGAGACCGCTTGAGGAAGCGCGCATCTTCCGGCCGCAGATCGTCGCCCGCTTCATCCTCAACCGCTGTGCCGCGCGCACCGTGATCGCGCGCGAGACCGCCGATGGCCTCGCCGATCACAATCCGCCTTTGCTGGTGTCGCGCATCGGCCAGCGCGTGGCCTTCGCGGACGCTGCGCGCACGGGAGGTCTTGTCTCCGACATCGACGCCACGAGTCAGGCCGCACGTGAGATCGTCGCGCTGGCCGCCGAAGCCGATCGGGTGATGCGATGACCGTGCGCCCGTCCACCCGGCGCTTTGCAGCGCGACCCGGCGATCCCGACACGTGGGTCCGCGCGCCCGAGCCGTCCACCGCGTCGCCCGGCGCGGGCGGTCTCTTCACCGCGCGGCTCACCATCGACGTGACCCCAGCGCTGCGCGCCCGGATCAAGATCACCGCCTTCCAGCGCGGCCAGACCGTCGCCGACATGCTGCGCGACCTCCTCACCCGCGAATTCCCCACAAACGATGGAGGACGGACATGATGGCCAATCCTGCCTTCGCGCAGGCAGAGCCGTGTTCGGCCGACGCGCTTACCACTGTCGAGCTGACCTGGCTCGAGAAGCGCATCGAACACTGGATCAGATTCGGACGCGATGTCGGCGAGACCATCATCGATCGCCGCCGCCGTGTGCTCAGCTTCGCGCCAAATACCGTTTTCGCCTTCGTCCGCTGGGCCTCGAACGACTTCGGCACGGTCGTCTCGCGCATCGACATCGTGCGTACGGTCACGCCGGGCGAAGCCTATCAGACGCTGCCCTTTGTCCGCCCTGGCGGCGAAATCCTGCTGCGCATCAGCGGCTGGCCGAAGGTCGAACGTGTGTTCGCCGCGGTCGACGCCGTCGAGGCTCTCGGCATAGATGCCGCAGACGCTGCGCCCGATCACTGGCGGCACGTCCACAATCGTCTCGCGACCGGGTACGAGCCGCGACGCTATAGCCGCGACCAGCACCGCGCCTGGCTCTTGCGGAGGGTGCTATCATGACGCGCTTCGGCTACGTCATGACGACGTATTTCGCGCTGCTGATTTTCGTCGTCACCACGATCTTTCCCATCTCTCCAAAGTTCATCTGGAACGCCAGCGCCAGCGTTCCAATCGGCCTTTACGCCATCCGTCCAACGGGCGCTTTGCATGTCACCGAACTGGTGGTGGTGCGACCGCCCACGGCACTCGCGACTTTCCTCGATAGTCGCCGCTACCTGGCCAAGGGTGTGCCAATGCTGAAGCGCGTCCTCGCCCTGCCAGGTCAAACCGTCTGTCGCGCGGATCGCACGATCACCGTTGATGGCATCGCCATGGGCGCCGCGCTCGACCGCGACAGCCACGGCCGACCACTGCCCGTCTGGCAGGGCTGTCGCGTCATCGCCGGCGATCAGGTCTTCCTAATGAACTGGCAGTCCGAGGATTCCCTTGACGGCCGCTATTTCGGGCCTCTTCCCGCCAGCACCATCGTCGGCCGCGCCGATCCTCTCTGGACACGCGAGGAGGATTGACCATGCCCTACCGTCGCCGCCTCATCGCAATCCTCCCGCACTCGCCCCTCCGTCGCCCTTCCCTCTTTCCGGCCATATCCGCGAACGCCGCCTGCTCGTCGGCAGAACAGCACATGCGTCGCCACCGCGTGTCGCTCGCTACAGGCATGGCGATTCTCGTGACCCTCGGATGCGTCACGGCACACAGCGAGCCTGCCATCGCGCAGCCGGTCAATGCCACCGCCGTTCGCACGCCCGTTGCGGATTTCGTTGCGGAAGCCTCGCTGCGCTTCGGCATTCCGGCGGCTTGGATACGCGCGGTGATGCGGGCGGAGAGCTTCGGCGACGTGCATGCCATCTCAGCGAAAGGCGCGATGGGCCTCATGCAGATCATGCCGCAGACGTGGACCGGCCTGCGTCTCCGCTATCGTCTCGGCGCCAATCCTTACGATGCGCACGACAACATCGTCGCCGGTGCAGCCTATCTCCGTGAGCTGCACGACCGCTACGGTATCCCCGGCTTTCTCGCGGCCTACAATGCCGGACCCGCGCGCTGGGAAGATCACCTCGCGACCGGCCGGCCATTGCCTGCGGAGACGCGGGCCTATCTCATCCGTCTCCTGCCAATTGTCGGCGGACGAGCGGACGACGACACACCGATCCTCGCCGCCGTCGTCAAATCATGGACCGAGGCATCGCTGTTTCCGGCGCGCCCATTGACGCCGCCGGACGACAAAGCCACCGCGCCCGGCAGGCAGCCGTCGCGGCCTTCGAACGAGCGATCAGCACAGGATTGGACTGGGCTCGCGCCGCAGTCGGACGGGCTGTTCGTCACGTTATCGAAGCGAGAGCGGCCGCAATGAGCCCGATCGCATTACAGCGGGTCGCGGAGGGCTGTGGCGGGGGTTTGCGTGTGGTCGACAGTCGGCACAGGGACCCAACCAACAGACGGCAAGGGAAAAGGCCGGCCTCCGGCGCGGCTTATGTGGTTGGGAAGATTGAGGAATTCACCGACACCAGAGACACCCACTGCTGGCGCTTTCTGCAAATTGTGCAAACATTTCAACGCTTCGCGCGCCGTCGCCTCAAACTGTCTCGGGTCGCTGCACCATGACGACGCGCGACGACGACCTGCGGGTCCGGCCCGGGCGCATCCAGCATGGCAACCGTGGCGGCAAGCGGCCACAGACCTTCGTCGGCGAGGTGATGCGGGCCGCGAAGAAGGCGGGCCATGTCGGCAACAGCTTCCGTTCGAGCCAGGGCCGCAGCCGGTCGCGCTTCGGACGCGGCAGGCGCGCGGCGGTCTCGATTCGATTGCGCTCGAACGCTCGCCGCGTGGTGATGAAGGCGCGCGTCGTGCGACACCGCGGAGCGCGGTTTCGCTCGGCGCCGCTGCCCAAGCACATGGCCTACCTCAAGCGCGAGGGTGTGACACGCGACGGCGAGGACGCGCGGATGTTCGACGCGACCTCCGACACAGCGGATGAACGCGCCTTCGCCGAACGCTGCGAGGATGACCGCCATCACTTCCGCTTCATCATCTCGCCGGAAGACGGCGCCGAGCTTGGCGACCTCAAGACGTTCACCCGCGAGCTGATGCTCGATGTCGAGAGGGACCTCGGCACCAGGCTCGACTGGGTGGCGGTCGACCACTGGAACACCGACAATCCACACGTCCATGTCCTCATCCGCGGCCGTGCCGATAACGGTCAGGACTTGGTCATCAGCCGCGAATACATCAGCCGGGGCTTTCGCGATCGCGCGGCCCAGTGCGTCACGCTGGAGCTTGGCCCGCGCAGCGAGCGGGAGATCCGCACGGCCCTCGAACGAGAAGTCGGGTCAGATCGATGGACGAGCCTCGACCGGGCGTTGCGCGACATCTCTGACGAATGCGGCGGCGTCGCCGACCTGCGGCCCGGGCATGACACTGAGGACCCCGAGCTGCGCGGTTTGCTGCTCGGGCGGGCGGCGAAACTCGAACGCCTGGGTCTCGCGGATCGGGTCGGCCCTGCCTGCTGGACGCTCAAGCCAGGGCTTGAACCGGCGCTCCGCCAACTCGGGATCCGGGGCGACATCATCAAGACGATGCACCAGGCGATGAGCGCCAGCGGGCATGAGCCGGACGTCAGTTCTTTCGCACTGCACGGAGAGGAGCCATCCGATCCAGTGCTCGGCCGACTGGTTAAGCGCGGCCTCGACGACGAGCTCAAGGGGACCGCATATGCGATCGTCGCCGGCGTCGATGGCCGCACCCATCATCTGAAGTTCTCCGATCTCGAGATGACCGGCGATGCGCCGGCGGGGGCGATCGTAGAGGCGCGGAGCTATGACGACTCGAACGGACGGCGCCGCCTGTCGCTCGCTGCTCGCTCGGATCTTTCGATCGAGGCGCAGGTGGCGGCGTCGGGCGCGACCTGGCTCGACCGCCAGCTCCTCGCCAAGGATCAGCCACTCAGTGGCGGCGGGTTCGGCGCCGAGGTGCGCCAGGCTATGGAAGCACGCGTCGATCATCTCGCAGTGGAAGGATTCGCCCACCGGCAAGGTCAGCGAGTGATATTCGCTCGCGATCTCCTCGCCACCCTGCGTCGGCGAGAATTGGACGACGCGGCGACGAAGCTCTCTGCGGAGACGGGGCTCGCTTATCAGCGCGCGGCGGAAGGCGAGCGCGTCTCGGGCGTCTATCGGCAGCGGGTGACGCTCGCCGCCGGCCGGTTCGCCATGATCGACGATGGGCTCGGCTTCCAGCTCGTACCGTGGCGGCCGGCGCTGGAGAAGGAGCTCGGTCGCGAGGTGCGCGGCGTCATGGCCCCTGGCGGGAACGTGGATTGGAGTCTCGGCCGGAAGCGGGGGCTGGGACTATGACGATCCCGCTGCGAACCGTCCGATTACTGCGCCACCGTGTCCAGCCGCTTGAGCCCTCGCAGTCTGAGCTTGCGTCGGCCTTTCGCAACGCGGCTGATCTGGTCTTGCCATGAACCCGACCAAGATTCTTTGGGTCCAGATTCTTCTCGTCTGCGCTTCCGCGCTCGCCTTCATGTGGGCGGCAACGGAGTGGACCGCTTGGCAACTCGCCTTCCAACCCCAGCTCGGGCGCCCCTGGTTCACCTTGTTCGGCTGGCCGATATACCAGCCCCCGGCGTTCTTCTGGTGGTGGTTCGCCTACGACGCCTATGCCCACGAGATCTTCGTTACGGGAGGTTTCATCGCGGGCGCCGGCGGCATCGCCGCGTTCGTCGTGGCCGTCGCGATGTCGGTTTGGCGGGCGCGCGAAGTGAAGAAGGTGACCACCTATGGGTCCGCGTGCTGGGCCGAGACACCCGAGATCAAGCGCGCGGGCCTTCTGCATCCCGACGGCGTTCTGCTCGGTCGCTGGCGCGGCGCCTATCTCCGCCACCACGGCCCGGAACATGTGCTGTGCTTCGCGCCGACGCGCTCCGGCAAAGGCGTCGGCCTCGTCGTGCCGACGCTGCTGACCTGGTCTGGCTCGGCGATCGTCCACGACATCAAGGGCGAGAACTGGGGGCTGACCGCCGGCTGGCGAGCGCGGTTCGGCCGCGTGCTGCTGTTCGATCCGACCAATACGCAAAGCGCGGCTTACAATCCCCTGCTCGAGGTGCGTCGCGGGGAGTGGGAGGTGCGCGACGTGCAGAACATCGCCGACGTGCTCGTCGACCCCGAAGGTGCTCTTGAGAAGAGGAACCACTGGGAGAAGACGAGCCATTCGCTGCTCGTTGGCACCATCCTCCACGTGCTCTACGCCGAGGCGGACAAGACGCTCGCCGGCGTCGCTAATTTTCTCTCCGATCCGAAGCGCCCGATCGAGACGACGTTGCGGGCAATGATGACGACACCGCATCTGGGGACGAAGGGGGTTCATCCCGTCGTCGCCAGCGCCGCGCGCGAGCTTCTGAACAAGAGTGAGAGTGAACGTTCCGGCGTCTTGTCGACCGCCATGTCGTTCCTCGGTCTCTATCGCGATCCGGTTGTCGCAACCGTCACGCGGCGCTGCGACTGGCGCATCCGTGATCTGGTCGAGGCCGAGCGTCCAGTGACGCTCTACCTCGTCGTCCCGCCATCCGACATCAGCAGGACCAAGCCTCTTGTGCGCCTGATCCTCAATCAGATTGGTCGCCGCCTCACCGAGGAACTCGACTCGAAGCGCCGCCGGCATCGGCTGCTGCTGATGCTCGATGAGTTTCCGGCGCTCGGCCGTCTCGACTTCTTCGAGAGCGCGCTCGCCTTCATGGCCGGTTACGGCCTGAAGAGTTTCCTGATCGCGCAGTCGCTGAATCAGATCGAGAAGGCCTACGGCCAAAACAACTCTATCCTCGACAACTGCCATGTCCGAGTGAGCTTCGCGACGAATGACGAACGCACTGCCAAGCGTGTTTCAGACGCGCTCGGCATGGCGACCGAGTTGCGCGCAATGAAGAACTACGCGGGCAGCCGGCTCAGCCCGTGGCTTGGGCATTTGATGATCTCGCGACAGGAAACGGCACGCCCTCTGCTGACACCCGGCGAGGTGATGCAGCTCCCGCCCGACGACGAGCTGATACTGGTGTCCGGCTGCGCCCCGATCCGAGCAAAGAAGGCGCGCTATTACGAAGACCCGGAAATGGAGGCGCGCATCCTCCAGCCGCCGACGTTGTCCAACTCAAGACCGACGCGACGCGACGAAACTCCATCACTCCCGCCAGATGGCGATTGGGCCGGTGCGGTGGTGCCGCCGCCTGCAGCGACCGCTACCGAAGATCCCGCCAACGCTGGCATCCGGCGCGAACCGGAATTGCCGGAGCATGAGGAAATCGTGCCGGAGTCGAAGGCGCCCGTTCAGGAATTCGAGCCGATGGACGAGGAGCCCGACGATGAGGTCCAGCGCCAGCGCATCATGCAGCGCACGTTCGGAGCTGTCGCCCGCCAGGTCTCGCTCGATCCTGGCGATGACATGCAGATGTGACCCCCCGTGCGGACCAAACATACATTTCGCCTTCCGCCCGACCTCGCCGCGAAGCTTGCGGATTATGCAGCCCGCAAGCGGGTGCCGCAGGCTCTGGTGGTCGAGGCGGCGCTCGCGTCGCATCTGTCGCCCGATGGCGCCGACCGCTTGGAGGCCGCGCTCGCGAGACGGCTCGATCGTATGACGCGACAAATGGAAATGATCGAGCGGCACGTCACCATTTCTAATGAGGCGCTCGCAGTCTTCGTGCGCTTTTGGCTGACCAGCACTCCCGCTTTGCCCGACACGGCGCTTGCGGCCGCCCAGACCAAAGGGCGCGAGCGCTACGACGGATTCGTTGAAGCCCTCGGTCGGCGGCTGGTGCGCGGACGCAAGCTTGCAGACGAGGTTAGTCGCGACGTCGAAGCGACCGCGTCGGAAGATGAATCAGGGCCCCGACAAGCGCAACGTTGAATTTCCTTTCGGCGTGCCTTTGCGGACGTTTGTGCGCGACGACCTGAAGCTACTTCATGGTTCGAACGATTCCATGATCGCCTGTCCATGTGCCACGACGTTGCTGTCGAGCCGACGCCACGTCCCGAGCCATTCCCTGTAGCTCGCGGAATGAAATGTCACTTCGTCGCCAGCGACCCCTTCGGCAAAGCGGGTAATCTCGTTCCGGTGCCGCGCGAGGTCAGCCGGCGCAATGGCATGACCGTTCCTCGTTGCAGGTTCTGCGAAGAGATAGAAGAGGACCGGCGTCCGGTGCCGGCGGACGCCCTCAGTAACCAATCCAAACGCATGCTTGACCAACTGCGCGGCATCGAGGTGAGCAAACCTTTCGTCACCTGAACGTAAGCGGTCACGCATCCTTTCATAGCTCTTCATGTTGCCGCCCCAGACAGGCCGGTCATAAGCATCTGACAGGCTCACCGATTTCGCGTCACGGAAAGGCTCAAAACGCTTGCTTTCTATGCCGATGAGCATCCTTGACGTCTGAACAACGGCGTCAAGCCAAGGATGGCGTCCGCCGGACCACGGAAATCGTGCGCAGAACTCAACGTCTACCAGCTCAGGAATTCCGGCGGTCTCAAGACCTATCAGCGGCGGCAGTTGTTCAGGTCGCTCGATGAACCAGCCAAAACAGTTCACTGCCAGGGCTGCGGAGCTTTCCGGGCTTGAAAGCTTGCCGGACTCAATTTCCTTGCCACCGGCCTTCGCAAGGCGGCCAAGCACATGGCTAGCAGGAATGCCGGGTAGAAATTGCGGGCCGCTCACCCATCGTTCTCCATCAAGTTCGGGAACACGCCAAGCTCCCGAGCACTTCACACTGTAGTCGATCGCTGAACGCTCATCACGCCGACCACCGATCCTGCCGGCCACCTGTCTTTCTATCCCAGAGCCCTCCTGCCTCATCATCATTGTTGCGGAGTCCCATTTCCGGCTCTTTCTAATCAACCCCGCTGACATCCGCCTCTGAGTTGAGGCGACCTTACGGGGCCCATGTGACGACAATCTCCCTCCGGTCTGAAGCTTTCGCCCGCGGCGCGCGCATGCTGCGCACTGCGCTCGGGCCGGCGATCTCCGCCTTTCTCGAAGATCCGAGCATCGTCGAAGTGATGCTCAACCCCGACGGGCGGTTGTGGATCGATCGGTTGTCCGGCGGGCTCGAGGACACCGGCAGCCGTGTCACGCCGGCCGACGCCGAGCGGATCGTACGACTTGTCGCGCATCACGTCGGCGTCGAGGTGCATGCCAACCGCCCGCGCGTTTCGGCGGAGCTGCCGGAGAGCGGGGAACGATTCGAGGGCCTGGTGCCTCCGGTGGTCGCGGCGCCGTGCTTCGCCATCCGGCGTCCGGCCGTCGCCGTGTTCACGCTCGACGACTATGTCGGCTCCGGCATCATGTCGGCGGCGCAGGCAGAGTTGCTGCGCGTCGCTGTCCGCGAGCGAAAGAACGTGCTCGTCGCCGGCGGCACCTCCACGGGCAAGACCACCCTGCTCAACGCCCTCCTGGCCGAGGTCGCCAAGACCGGTGACCGCGTCGTCCTGATCGAGGACACACGCGAGCTACAATGCGCAGCGCCGAACCTCGTCGCGCTTCGCACCAAAGATGGCGCGGCGTCGCTCTCCGATCTCGTCCGTTCGTCGCTGCGTCTCCGCCCGGACCGCATTCCTATCGGCGAGGTGCGCGGCGCGGAGGCGCTCGACCTCTTGAAAGCCTGGGGCACCGGCCATCCTGGCGGCGTCGGGACATTGCACGCCGGATCCGCGATCGGCGTGCTGCGCCGTCTCGAACAGCTCATCCAGGAGGCCGTGGTCACGGTCCCGCGGGCGCTTATCGCCGAAACGATCGATCTTATCGCGGTCCTCGCCGGCCGCGGCTCCGCGCGCCGGCTCGCCGAGCTGGCGGTGGTGAAGGGCCTTGGCCCGACCGGCGACTACGTCCTCACCCCCGCAGGAGACTCGTGATGCTGCTCAATCGTGCTCGCCGTGCGTTCGCGATGGCTTCGGCCTTCATCTTCGTCGCGCTTGCGACCGCTCCGGCCTACGCCGCCGGCTCCAACATGCCCTGGGAGCAGCCGCTGACCCAGATCCTGGATTCGATCCAAGGCCCCGTCGCCAAAGTCGTTTCGGTGATCATCATCATCGTCACCGGCCTAACCTTGGCCTTCGGTGAGACGTCCGGCGGGTTTCGGCGGCTGATCCAGATCGTCTTCGGTCTCTCGATCGCCTTCGCCGCGTCGAGCTTCTTCCTGACTTTCTTCCAGTTCGGCGGCGGAGCGCTGGTGTGATGGAGCACGATGCGGCCATCCACGGCTTCTACGCGCCTGTTCATCGCGCGCTCACCGAACCGATCCTGCTCGGCGGCGCGCCGCGCGCGGTCGCAATCGTCAACGGCACGCTGGCGGCCGCCGTCGGCCTGGGTCTTCGCTTGTGGATCGTCGGCGGGGCGATCTGGTTGCTCGGCCACCTCGCCGCCGTGTGGGCCGCGAAGCGCGATCCCGCCTTCGTCGATGTGGTGCGCCGCCATCTGCGCTACCCGCAGCATCTGGTCGCGTGAGGTTCGAACGATGATGAACCTCACCGAGTACCGTCGCCGCAGCCAGAGCCTGGCCGACTTCCTGCCTTGGGCGGCCCTGGTCGAGAAGGGTGTCATTCTCAACAAAGACGGCTCCTTCCAGCGCTCGGCGTGTTTTCGTGGGCCCGATCTCGACTCTTCGACGCCGGCCGAACTCGTCGCCATCACCTCTCGCCTCAACAACGCGCTACGCCGTCTCGGCTCCGGCTGGGCTGTGTTTATTGAGGCCCAGCGCGTGCATGCGCATTGGTATCCCGTCGGCGAATTTCCCGATGCGACATCGGCTCTCGTCGATGCCGAACGGCGCGCCCAGTTTCAGGAAGAGGGCGCGCATTTCGAGAGCCGCTATTTCCTGACGCTGCTGTGGCTGCCGCCCGCTGACGATGCCGCGCGCGCCGAGGCTTGGCTCTACGAGAATCGCGCACAGGGCGCCGCGGACTGGCGCGCCGCGCTGGATGGCTTCATCGACCGCACCGATCGTGTCCTCGCCCTGGTCGAAGGCTTCATGCCCGAAGCCGATTGGCTCGATGACAGCGAGACTCTCAGCTACCTACATTCCTGCGTTTCGACACGTCGCCAGCGCGTGCGCGTGCCCGAAACACCGATGTATCTCGACGCCATCGTGGTAGACGAGGACCTGACCGGCGGCCTCGAGCCCAAGCTGGGCCGCGCCCATCTGCGCACCCTCACGATCATGGGCTTTCCGTCGCAGACCTGGCCCGGCCTGCTCGACGATCTGAATCGGCTCGCCTTTCCCTATCGCTGGGCGACACGCGCGATCTGTCTCGACAAGACCGACGCGACCAAGCTGCTCGCAAAGATCCGTCGCCAATGGTTCGCCAAGCGCAAGTCGATCATGGCGATCTTGAAGGAGGTGATGACCAACGAGGCGTCGGTGCTGATGGACAGCGACGCCGCCAACAAGGCGCTCGACGCGGACGCGGCTCTGCAGGAGCTCGGCACGGACCTGGTCGGCGAGGCCTACATCACCGCCACCGTGACGGTTTGGGACGAGGACTCCCGCGTCGCCGACGAGCGCTTGCGTTTGGTCGAGAAGACTATTCAGGGACGCGACTTCACGTGCATGCGCGAAGGCGTCAACGCGATCGAGGCCTGGCTCGGATCGCTCCCCGGCCACGTCTACGCCAATGTGCGTCAGCCGCCTGTCTCGACATTGAACCTGGCGCACATGATGCCGTTCTCGGCGGTCTGGGCCGGGCCGGAACGGGACGAGCATTTTCAGGCGCCCCCGCTGTTCTTCGCCAAGACCGAGGGCTCAACGCCGTTCCGATTCAGCCTCCATGTCGGCGATGTCGGTCACACGCTGATCGTCGGCCCGACCGGCGCGGGCAAGAGCGTCCTGCTCGCACTGATGGCGTTGCAGTTCCGGCGTTATGCGGGCGCCCAGGTCTTTGTTTTCGATTTCGGCGGCTCGATCCGTGCCGCTGCGCTGGCGATGGGCGGCGATTGGCACGATCTCGGTGGCGCGCTGGCCGACAACGCGAGCGCGCCCGTCGCCCTTCAGCCCCTCGCGCGCGTCGATGACGCCGGCGAGCGTGCGTGGGCCGCGGAATGGATCGCGGCGCTGCTTGCCCGCGAATCCGTGACCGTCACGCCGGAGCTGAAGGAGCACTTGTGGTCCGCGCTGACCTCGCTCGCCTCCGCGCCGGATTCAGAGCGGACGATCACCGGTCTTTCCGTCCTCTTGCAGTCCAATGCGCTCAAGCAGGCGTTGCAGCCCTATACGGTCGCCGGACCTTGGGGCCGGCTACTCGACGCGGAGACCGAACGTCTTGGCGAGGCGGAAGTGCAGGCCTTCGAGACCGAAGGTCTAATAGGCGCCGGCGCGGCGCCCGCCGTGTTGTCCTATCTGTTTCACCGGATCGAAGATCGCTTCGACGGCCGGCCGACCTTGCTCATTGTCGACGAGGGCTGGCTCGCGCTCGACGATCCCGGTTTCGCCGGGCAGCTTCGCGAGTGGCTGAAGACGCTGCGAAAGAAGAACGCGTCGGTTATCTTCGCCACGCAATCGCTCGCGGACATCGATGGCAGCGCCATCGCGCCCGCGATCATCGAAAGCTGCCCCACAAGGATTCTGCTGCCAAACGAGCGCGCGCTCGAGCCGCAGATCGCGGCGATCTACCGGCGCTTCGGTCTCAATGACCGGCAGATCGAGATTTTGAGCCGGGCGGCGCCGAAGCGCGAATACTACTGCCAGTCGCGCCGGGGCAATCGCCTGTTCGAGCTTGGTCTCTCCGAAGTCGCGCTCGCCTTCACCGCCGCATCCTCAAAGACCGATCAGACCGCTATCGAACAGGTCCTCGCGGCCCATGGCCGCGACGGCTTCGCCGCCGCGTGGCTGCGCCGCACGAATCTCGACTGGGCGGCCGACATGCTCACCCGCAACCAGGAGGTATCCTCATGATCGCCCGTCGCCTGCGCGCCGGTCTCGTCACCGGCGTCGCTGCTTTGTCGATTGTCACCCTCACCGTTCCTGCGCGCGCGCAGTGGATCGTCTTCGATCCGACCAACTATGCGCAGAACATCCTGACCGCCGCGCGCGAGCTTCAGCAGGTCAACAATGAAATCCAGATGTTGGAGAACCAGGCGACATCGCTGATCAATCAGGCGCGCAATCTCGCGAGCCTTCCGTACTCCTCGCTTGCCACACTCGAACAGTCGATCGCCCAGACGCAGCAGCTTCTTACGCAGGCGCAGCGTATTGCCTACAGCGTCAGCACGATCGACCAAGCGTTCACGCAACAATATCCGCAAGCCTATTCGAGCGGGACTTCATCGCAGCAGCTTCTCGCCGACGCGCAATCACGCTGGCAGAACGCCCGCGCCGGATTTCAAGACACCATGCGCGTGCAGGCCGGCGTCGTGCAGAACCTCGACTCGACGCGCACCCAGATCGACGCGTTGGTGACGGCGAGCCAAGGCGCGACCGGCGCGCTCCAAGCCGCGCAGTCCGGCAATCAACTCGTCGCCATTCAGACCAAGCAGCTCGCCGACCTCACCGCTGTCATGGCCTCGATCGCGCGTGCCCAGAGTCTGGACGCCGCCCGCCAACTCGAGACTCAGGCCCAGGCGCAAGCGCAGATGCAGAACTTCCTCAACTACGGTTCCGGCTATCAGCCCGGCAACGCGCAGATGTTCCACTGATGCGCGGCCGTCTCCTCAATCTTCCCGCCATCGCGCGCACCGTCGGCTTCGCCCTGGTTGCTATCGCAATTGTCGCCGCCACGCTGCACTTCCGTGAGGCTCCATTGCGCTCGCCGGACCACGCTGCAAGTTCCGCGGCGACCTCCGATCCGCTCTCTGACGAACTGAAACGATGCCAAGTGCTCGCCGCACAGGCGAAGGATGACGCTGATTGCGAAGCTGCCTGGGCCGAGAGCCGCCGCCGCTTCTTCACCTATCAGCAGCCGCCCGACACGACGACCCCGCCAGCGGCATCAGCCAAATCTCCCAGCAGGTAAACACAATGGGCGGCACCGGCGTCATCGACAATTTCCTGGGGACGTTCACTCAATACATCGATTCTGGATTTGGATTGGTCCAAGGCGATGTGCGCTGGCTCGCCGGGGTGCTCATCGCCATCGACATCACGCTCGCCGGTCTCTTTTGGGCGATGGCGCCCGACGAGGACGTGCTCGCACGCCTCATCAAGAAGACGCTCTATATCGGCGTCTTCGCCTTCATCATCGGCAACTACAACAATCTCGCGCAGATCATCTACAACAGCTTCGCCGGGCTCGGCATCGAAGCGGGCGGCGGCACCATCAGCGCCTCGCAGCTTCTTCAGCCCGGTAAGATCGCGGAGGTCGGGATCGACGCCGGCAAGCCGATCCTGACCGCCATCTCCGGGATGATGGGTTTCACCAGCGTCTTCGCGAACCTGGTTCAGATCATCATCCTGCTCGTCGCCTGGCTGATCGTCATCATCAGCTTCTTCGTCATGGCGATCCAGCTCTTCGTCAGCTTGATCGAGTTCAAGCTAACGACACTCGCAGGGTTTGTTCTCGTCCCCTTCGGCCTCTTCGGCCGCACCGCGTTTCTCGCCGAGCGCGTGCTCGGCAACGTGGTCTCGTCCGGCATCAAGATCCTGGTGCTCGCCGTCATCATCGGCATCGGTTCGACGATCTTCAATCAGTTCACTAGCGGCTTCAACAATCCGCCGACGATCTCCGACGCGCTGACACTCATCCTGGCGGCGCTCTCGCTGCTCGGCCTCACGATCTTCGGTCCTGGCATCGCCAACGGCCTGATCGCCGGAGGCCCGCAACTGGGCGCAGGTGCAGCGGTCGGCACCGGTCTCGCAGCGGCGGGGATCGGCGCCGCTGGAATCGCCGCCACGGCGGGCGGACTCGCCGCCGCGGGTGGTGCGATTGCGGGCACGGCGCGCGCGGGCGCCTCCGTCGCGGGCGGCGCCACCGCCGCCTATCGCGCTGGCGGCGCGACCGGTGTCGCTCAGGCCGGCGGGTCAGCAGCGATGAGCCCGCTTCGCCGCGCGGCGGCCAGCCTGAAAGAGAGCTTCGCATCGGGCGAGCGCGCCGTGATGCGCGGAAGCGCGCCAGCGAGCGCCGACGGTGCGGGATCCTCGACACCTTCAGAGGGTCCGCCGGCCTGGGCGCAGCGCATGAAGCGCAGTCAGACCATCAGCCGCGGCGTGTCCGCCGCCGACCACGCCATCCGCTCCGGCGACCGGGCGAGCGGCGGTCACCAGATCGACCTCTCGGAGGGGGATTAGCCCATGTTCAAACGATCCACCGTGCGCTACGGCAAGACGCCCGAGCCGGAGACCCCTTATCAGCGGGCCGGCCAGGTGTGGGACGAGCGTATCGGTTCCGCCCGGGTGCAGGCGAAGAATTGGCGGCTCGCTTTCTTCGGAGCATTGGCGCTAAACGGCGGCCTCGCTGGCGGACTGGTCTGGCAATCGGCCCGGGGGACCATCACGCCGTGGGTGGTGCAGGTCGACAGGCTGGGCCAGGCGCAGGCCATTGCACCGGCGGTCGCCGACTATCAGCCAACCGATCCGCAGATCGCCTGGCATCTCGCTCGGTTCATCAATGAGGTCCGCAGCATTCCTGCCGACCCTGTCGTACTGCGGCAAGACTGGCTCGACGCCTACAACTACGTCACCGACAAGGGCGCACTGGCCCTCAACGATTACGCCCGCACCAACGATCCATTCTCGAAGGTCGGGAAGACGCAGGTGTCCGTCGAGGTGGCGAGCGTGATCCGCGCTTCCGACAGCAGCTTCCGCGTCGAATGGGTCGAGCGGCGCTATGTCGACAACGCGCTCGCCGCCACGGAGCGCTGGAGCGCCATCCTCACCATCGTTGTGCAGACGCCGACCGACGCCGATCGGCTGAAGAAAAATCCGCTCGGCGTCTACGTCCACGCCCTCAACTGGTCAAAGGAGCTCGGCTGATGCGCTCGCTGCCTCTCGCAACCCTTCTGCTTGTTTCGACGTCCCTGGCAGCGTGCTCGACGTGGAAGCCGCCCGAGATCAGCTACGACAACACGCCGAAGCAAGCCGTGCTTCAGCCCGATCCACCCAAACCCGTGCAGATCGTCGAACTGCCGAAGCCGCTCCCTCTGCCCGGCCAGCTCAAGCGGCTTCCGGGCTCGACGAAAACGCCGCCAGAACCCGCCGATCCGCACGCACGCGTCGACCAGGCGAATGGCGCGGCCCGAATTCAGCCGACTCGGGCGGGCTATCTTAACGCCATTCAGGTCTATCCGTTCTCCGACGGCGCGCTCTATCAGGTCTACGCCGCGCCGGGCGAGATCACCGACATCGCGCTCGAGCCGGGCGAGCAGCTTGTCGGCTCCGGCCCCGTTGCCGCCGGCGACACCGTCCGCTGGATCATCGGCGATACGGAGAGCGGCGCCGGCACGGCCAAGCGCATCCACATTCTCGTCAAGCCGACGCGCGCCGATCTCATCAGCAACCTCGTCATCAACACCGATCGGCGGACCTATCACCTCGAGCTGCATTCCGATGAGAAGACCTACATGGCGTCGGTCTCCTGGGCCTATGCGCAAGACCAACTCATCGCCCTTCGTCAGCAGAACGCGGCGGCCGACGCTGCGACGCCCGTGGCGACCGGAGTCGATATCAATGCGCTGAACTTTCGCTATCGCATCGAGGGCGACAATCCCGCCTGGCGGCCGCTTCGCGCGTTCGACGATGGCCGGCAGGTGTTCATCGAGTTTCCGAGCGGCATCAGCCAGGGCGAGTTGCCGCCGCTTTGGGTCATCGGCGCCGAAGG
>Ga0209930_1001052_pt1 | contig 49336 bp, 45 predicted proteins | sample ThiBiot_500_biof_2_FD_183948 | JGI IMG/M metagenome (GOLD analysis project Ga0209930, IMG submission 183948) | Wastewater bioreactor microbial communities from Cape Town, South Africa - Thiocy_cont_500_biof (SPAdes) | ecosystem: Engineered > Bioreactor > Thiocyanate-remediating >...
ATATTTCCTGAACTTCAGAAAAAAACTCCTGATTTTCTTCCTGTTTTTGAAAAAAAAATATCCTGATCAAATCCTGATTCTCAATTAAAAATCCCTGATTTTCGAAATTTTGATCTGGCATCCCTGGACAGTATGGAGATTATAGTGAATTTCGCAAGTGTGGTACTAAAACTATGCAAATTTTTGTTTGATTTTCATGGTTTTTGAGGTATTTACGAGATATTTCATACTTATAAAACGCCTAGGATGATCCAAATATCAAAGCGTTTTCTTAAACACCTATTTTGACCAAGCCCAACTATAGGTTATGAAATATTATTATATAGAAGAAGAGTCACTTTTTCATTTTCTTGTACCCTTACGGCCGGATGTTGCCTTTTGGCAACATGTCCATATTTGACCAAGAATTAGCTTCTTAAAGTTCTTAATTGGATTTTGACAATATCCATGGTCAAGAGAGAACGAATATATAAAAAGAGAATTTTTAACACTCTTGCTTCTAGGAGCCGGCCGGAAAGGGTTAAAAAGAAAATGAAATTTCAAAATACTTTGGTTGTACTAATAGCAGTATTTATATTGACTAATCTTATATATTACGTTTTTCGGCCAACTAACATAATTATTGGAAAGATTCATAATGAAATTTATGTTTCTGCTAAACGAATACCTTCATTAGTGCATTTTGTATTGGGTCAAAATGATAGCGAAAACTTACAGTTACCATATCCTCGATCGTCACATTTTTCATTTATTAATTATTTAATTTTTCTTGCAGCACGGCGTCAACTACAACCAAAAATAAATATAGAAATTGAGTACTTTTGAATATATTTCTTGTGCATGACAAGGCAAAGCAGTTTAATTTCGAAAAACAACTATATGTAGTTGTCTTTTCCAATAGAACTTTATTGATGAATTTATAAAGTAAAATTTTCGACTTATTTTCTGATGGCAAGGAAGTCATCGTCAGTACAAAACACAAATCAAAACAAAAACAACAGAGCTTGATATGTTATCAAAGCTCAAAATTTTACTTTATAAATTCATCAATAAAGTTCTATTGGAAAAGACAACTACATAAAGCTGTTTTTCGAAATTAACTGCTTTGCCTTGTCATGCAACCAAAAATGCTTTATGTCCATTATTGCGATGAACCAAATACATTTTGGTGGAATCGAGCAAAACAAGATCGGGAAATCAATATGACTCTGATAAAAAGTCGTCGTATTGAAAGCATTTTTAATAAACCTGTTGATCATCACTCACATCGCGGAGATATCATAAGAATTGAAGTTTTACTGAAATATGGTGGAATTTATTTAGATTCTGATGTTTTAATTTTGCGTTCATTTGATCCATTGTTAAACCTTGGGGATGTGATAATGGCAAATCAAGATAACGATCAACACACCGCCTGTAATGCAGTGATTATAAGTAGAAAGAATTCTGTATTTCTTAAACGATTACATGATGCATATCAAAGTTTTAATCAGAAATTATGGGATTATCATTCTGTGCGATTACCAGGTATATTAGCACATATATACTCTGATGAAATAAAACTATTACCTACAGATACATTTTTTAGTCCTGGCAACAAAAGCAGAAAAGATTTTCTTATGACGACTAATTATAATTTTAGTAATAATTATGCATCACATCTATGGAACAAAGTCCAACGGAATGCACTAAATAATTTAACAGCGCAAAGCATTTTGAATGGTAGTTTTCTTTTAGCACAAATGTTGAAAAAAGCCCTAGGAAATGAGACATTTATCGAACTTAGCAAAATTCCTCCACAACACTTTACATAATTAGTTGTATAGATATGGCAGTACTAAAGTCATGCCAAAGCGTTGTTAAATATTTCATAGAATTCTTATCTGTTTCAACGTATAGCGATAAAAAATTTCGAAGAATATGTTACCTACAATGAGGTGGTACCAAACGTGCTTCAGGACACATATCACAAAGTTTTTTCAATTTCACACCACTGATTTCCATTTTATGAACAGCCAATGGGTTCTCATAAAAAATCGATTCAACTGAAAAGGTTTTTGCTACATTTAAAGGAGGAATACTGCCCACTGTTGACATATGTATTGAATACCAAACATCTTCGTTCACATCATCGTTATATTTGGAAGTAGTATTATAAGTTTGCTTTAAAAGAGTTATAATCTTCTTTTTGCTTCTCAATGAGAATCCTCCGTTACCTACACTAGGCTGACGACTAGCCCAGGGCGCACCAATATAATCATATTGCAAATAGTCCGTGATTTTATGTGGTGAATTCGAACACATAATCGAATCGACTTGAAAAAATAAAACTGTTTCACCTCGAACTTGTTCCCAAAATGAAATGTTCGTTAATAATGAATTTGTATACGTTCTGAAGTTTCCATGATATTCTACAAGTTCAGTTAAAATAATTTTTCGATTTTGGATATATTTCACTAAACCGGATTTTTGTATAAATTCTTTATTTGATTGACTATAAAATAGTTGAATTGGCCAGTGTTCAGGAATATTTTGAATGACATTTAATATGACTGTAATAAGAAGGGGAATTGGCCGAAATTCTACAATGACTGCTGAATATAGAAAACTTGAATCTTTTGTAATATTTGTGTTAGTTATCCAAATATTATTCGTTATTTTCCAACTATATAATTTAAATATAAAAATACATAATAAAACATTCACAATAAGAAATGCAGTTCTGTAGAAAACTATTCCACGCTTCACTTTTAACATATTTAAAATATATAGGCACTGTTTACAATACACCAAGTTTTAAAAATTAGTCATTAACTAACAATCAAAGCGACTTTACAAAAATTTAACAGAAGCATAAATACCAGAAAGATTAATAGGTAATGTACATCAAACATACCGCCATAAAGCCATGTAGAGGGAATCAATGAAATAATTGGTAAAAAGAAGATATAGTTATATTTATATTTCAACAGTAGTAGCAGCAGCAGCTTATACCATTTTCCGTAGATACAAGAGCTGGAGAGATCCAGAGAAATAGAATAACATAAAAACCATAATGTTATAATCATTCGGTATTTGTGCACGTACGTCTTTCTTCTTTGTCGAATTGTGTTTGATTTGCTGTTACAATATTAAAACTTTCAAAAAACGTTTATTTTGTATTAAAATAGAATTCATTTATAAATACTTATGAAAACAATGAGATCATTATACTTCTGCAGGGCTACTACGATCGCAAAATTTATATTAATCAACTTTGTTACTCTTATTCTCATTTGCGCGACATCTCTTATCGAATACTTTCATTCACATCTCATTGATTTATCGAGTACATATACCGTCAATATAAAATTTCAACAGCAACTAATCAACCAACGGTTATTGACTTACTCATATCGGTACAATAATTCTTCGAATATTTGTAATGCAACATATATCTTGAATAGTAACCAAAAACAAGAATTTGACTCTGTAGCTATTCAACTACGTGATCTACGTAAACAGATGATACCATATCCTACGGAATATTTCCAAGGTCGAGGAATTGTTCTAACTGCTGGGTCAAAGCAACTTCAACTTTTGAAAGTCAATTTAAAAATGCTTGAAACAACTGGTACTAAATTACCTGTTCAGGTAAGTTTTTTAATCGATCATCTCATTGATCGAATAAACATACGTATTACGAATAGGTTATAAATATTTGTAGATATGGTATTCATCAAATCAAGTTTCGACTGAAACTATGCTTAAAATGCTATCGCTTGCTCCTAAACTCAATGTTACTATTTGCTGTTTTCTGAAAGGAGAATGTCGGGATTCGGCGTACGTTCAACAGCTAAACCATATCTATGTGTTTAAACCTGATATGACTGTTTATAAATATAAATCATTTTCTTATAAACCTGCAGCTATTATAAGTGCTACATTTGCTGAAGTTTTATTTCTCGACTGTGATGCATATGTAACACGAGATCCTGTCGATCTATTCCTGACTGATCCGATGTATCTTAAGTTTGGTGCACTTTTTTTTCCCGATGCCTTTATAAGTCGGCAACATTTAGCTGTGTGGAATATATTTAATACATCGTGCGTGCAAGATGAATATGAACTCGACAGTGCAGCAATTCTAGTTTCTAAACAGAAAGTATGGAATGGATTATATTTCGCTAAATTAATGAATGATCATTCTAAAATTTTTTATACAAATGTAAGTCTGAATTTTGATTCATTTTAATCGGTGCGTATACAAAATATGAGCGTCTATATATTATTATAGAGTATTAGCGATGGTGATAAAGATACATTTCGCTTGGCATTTCGTTATATGAAGGTCAACTACTATTTGGTAATGGTACCGTGTTCAGTAAGTCCTTCGACACCTTCATAACAAAAGTAGTTGAATTTTATATATTATGAATAGACTGGTTCGTATAACAACACTCACTTCTGCGGCTATACACTTTGTAAAACTGACAGTCTTGGCCAACACGTATATATCAAGTAAGACCATATGCACAGTTAATCTTTTCATTCACTTAGCTTATACTAGCCACGTACATGTATTGAAATATACGCCCATTAAATATTCTTCTGCTGTATTGGATTATACTCGTATTGGTATCGGTGATCCAAATAATAATACATTTTATTTTCATTTTTGTCAATTACAAAAGGCTCCAACATGTTGTTTCCACATATTAGCGAAGAAAACCAATAGAATGAGTAATAATTATTGTTACAACGGAAGTATAGAATTGTCAGAATTGGAGAATCGTGAGTATATATTAAAAGATCCGTTAATAACTGAAAATACAACATACAATCGAGTATTAATGAGTCGTACCGACAATCTTATGCCAAATTTTGTGAACAATTTGATAAAATATTTAAAAGAAGTTCGTTGATACCGTTGGAATTCAATTGAAAATTCTGCAATTAAAAAACTTTATTAAATTTTTCTGTAGTATTATACGAAAGAGAAATCAATATCACTCAAAACTGCTCTCCTTGATGGTTTTGAATTCAGAAAAATATCTTCGTAATGTCTTTCTCTTTTTTGAAGTGTTGCACACGAGCACTCAGACACCCTTTCAACATGTTTGCTATCAATATTTATTGAAAATATAAAACTATTAATTGAATGAGTCGAACTATTCTTTACTTTATATACGAAATTAGTTTTATCATAGTTTATTGTATACACCGCGCACAATATATCAGAAATATGTGTGATACTTTTTCTGGTTTAAGCATTTCGTGCTTGCGTTCAAAAAACTATCACCTGTATCAACAGTGTCTACAGGTTTTGGTGTACCTCTCATAATCGTTGGTGTATATAATCCACCTTTAGAAGAAACAAAAATATATAGGCATCACCCATTGAAAGAGCATCCCTATGGAAGCAAAGACTATGATTTTGATTATCCAATTGGCGCTCGATTATGGTCTAATGTGACTGAGTACACTATATCATCTGATACAATACCTTATCGAATAGGAAATTGTGGGTTCAAATATTTTCATGAAATGAAAGAAAATTTTCATACGGATGCAAGATTCGGAAAACGGCATTTTATAACGATAGATGATGAAAATCGTATTGTTATTCTTCGTCAGCTTTTTGCAACCTGGTATGTATGCATATATGCAACGTTAGAATAAAAACATTCACATTTTTTTCTTATTTTAAATAGCATTTCATTTCATAGCTATAAGCATTTGCTTTAAGCGAAAAGAAAGAATGATAATGAGATTTTCGGAGAAGATCTAAAATAGCTTCATATCCAAGGAAGAAAAAGCTGAACTTTTCACTGCTTTGATTGAATAAGATTTTCCCTTTGCATTTTATATTTCTTTTACGTTTTTTAAAGGTCAAGCTTCATCGATAAAAAACAAATTGTTGCATGGATTGCACATGGAACACTCTTGGGTTGGTGGTGGGGTGGCTCTCTCCTTCCTTGGGACTCTGATATTGACATCCAAATGAATGCAAATTTCTTGTATGTCTTGGAACGTTTCAACAATACGATTTTGGAAAACAGGTATTTAATTAATGTTAACCCAAATTTCAGAGTTCATGTTCCACAAAGTAACAATTTCATTGACGCAAGACTGGTCGATCAACAGACTGGCTACTTTCTCGATATCACCGATATGAGAAATACAGATACTAATACAGCTTCGTCTGCCAATAAACTTTTATTAATTGATAAACATGGACACAAGCTATTTTATGCAGATCTATATCCTCTAGTTAGAACTGAATTCGTAGGTATTACAACTTGGAGACCATTTCATGCAGAAATTTGTCTTGCCAAAGAATATGCCACAAAAGCTCTTCAAAATACAGTATATAAAGAATACAACTATGATAACATACATGCATCATGGATTGTAAATAAATCTTTACTTAAGAAAATCACCTTAAGAAATATGTCGAACTAAGCTAATTTTCATGGTTGATGAATCTTATTACCAAAATCGGTTTCCATTTCAACACCCTCACCCTTAAGCCGCCATGGAATGACCCTAGACAAGTCACTAACGGCTAAGTTGTCTAAACAAAAATGACTCATCCACATGAGTCATCCGTGCTGACCAGACTCCTAGTCAGTATGTTGAACGGAAGAGGGTGCAGATACCGCCGTCTGCAAAAAGGAAAGACGATAAACACCGGCTGCATGTGGACCCCGCGGCTGGACCCAACGTGCGACAAGCCTATAGGACTTTCTTCTTCTTCTTCTTTCATACTAAATTCGAATAGAATCCATTTCTTTTCTGTACAATCAATACTACCCTCATCAACGCCATCACCCTCAAGAATATACATTTAAAGAAACATAAGATATGAAAGCGGTAAGAGCTTGAGTTTTTGCTTTTTGAAGTACACATAACAATCGGATTTCAATCCAATGTTTCCGCATTTATTTACCGAGATTTTGGTTTGAATACTGAATAAATGATTATTTACTGAGCAAGAATAGTTTTTACTGAGCATTTAATTCAATACTGATCACTTGACTTTTTATACTGATAATTTCAATATAATACTGAGCATTCGATATAAAATACTGAGCGTTTAATTTATACCCTAATACTTTCGTGTGTTTTCAATTTACATAAAGAGATTTTGATCTACACCTGAATTTGTTTGTCAGTGATATGTTTATGCTGGAGTGGAGTTGTTATATGCCTTTCTTCTTTTCTATTGACATGATATTATATTATGTACTATAATATTCTTTTTTATTCATTTGGGCAATATATATTTTAGATGGTTCGACGATTTCATCATTTATTCTTTCGAATTCTCCTCATTTTAACAATATTATTGATCGTAATATTCACTGGTTTTTTCTTATTAAAATCACGTCGATTTGTGATTGTTGAAAATTCACAAAACACGATCGATGTGGAAAATTTGAATTCATTGATAAAAATCAAGATCGAAGCAGATATTTCACCTGATCTTCAACTATTTACTAAAAATAATCCCGAACAGATTAATCATTATGGTGCAATGTCAGTTGCAGCAGTCAATATTCAAATTGGAAAGAACGAACCGCTCATATTCGTTTTTACTCGTGTATGGTATTCAAAAATTGCTTGTCTTTCAGCTTGTAATCTTGATCGAAGTTATCTCTATGCTGAAGTATTAACAAATGATTATCAACCAACCACTTATAATATGAGTTTAGCAAATGGGGAAATTCTTCGATTTCCTTCTATTCTTAATATTAGTACAGTTGAAGTTAATGGATGCTGTCTTGGACCAGAAGATCCACGCATTATTGTTAACGAAAATAATCAAATCTTGATTAGTTTTACTATGATTGATGCTGATAAAAAGCGAAAAATTTGGTTCTATGATATTTTCAATCATCGTCAAATACCAGCGACAATTTCTAATCATTCAATACGTTACATAGAAAAAAACTGGAGTCCATTTATAAAAGATAATAAATTATATTTTATTTATTCTTACAAACCTCTCAAAATTTTACAATGTTCAACTGAACAAGGATCATGCCATTTTATTCTGAAAAATCAAAATACGAATGAAATTAGTGGTTTACGAGGTGGAACACAACTTGTTCGATTTCGTAATAGTAATTATTATGTTGGTATTGCTCGTACAACAATTTTTTGTCAAAAATGTCAACGATTCTATCGGCCACATTTATTTATTTTATCAACTATTGATGAACAATTTCGTATTGTGTATGTGAGCGAACCACTGTTCTTAGACAATATTCCAACATTTGCATTTGAATTTATGATTGAAAAAAGATCGAATAAGGATTTTTGTGATCATATCATTCGAATTATGACACCTGGATCGATTGTTAGCTGGAAATTGCCTGAAGATAAATTAATGTTTGCACTTTCAATAAATGATATAAAATCATATCTTGTTACTCTAACTGGCGTTAGAAAAGTTGTTGAGAGTGTTATATCTAAAATACAGAAAAGTAATATGGTAATAAATGAAACGATTGTATCTCGTAGTGAATCATTAGCAATACAATATTGTGAAACAATTTCTGAAACAAATAAATGGATTTCTGATAAAATTCAAATGATTAAACAATATCCAAAAGAAAAGATTATCAAAAGTAATCTTACTAGTCCTACTTATCCACAATTTCAACTGGCTTCGAATACTCAAAGTAATATTTTATCATCATGGATTACCGCTGATGCAGTGAATTTTGGTTTACTTGGACGATATTTACTAGAAGATCGAACTGCACATTTAATGATTGATGCAGGTGGAAATCATGGAACATATGGTTTTTATGCTGCATCTTTGAATTACAGTGTTTGTATTTTTGAAATTTTACTAGATTATTGGATTGTTATACAAGAATCAATTCGTCTTAATCCACAATTCAGCGATCGAGTAACTCTATATCCGTTTGGTGTAGGGAATCAGTATCAAGAATGGACGATATTACCAGGTGCAGGACTTACTCGATTAGATTCTGTTCAATCTCAATTAGTCAATAATTCAAACATTATTCATGTTTATCCTTTGGATGATCTTATTTTTCAATCTGTATCCGTATTGAAAATTGATGTCGAAGGTTTCGAAATTCGAACATTACAAGGTGCACAACAATTAATTGGTAAATTCGGTGTAGGTGCAATACTTATTGAAATTGCATCGAATCGATGGAGTTGGTATAATGTATCAATAAATGAAGGCATATCCGTATTAGAACAAGTAACATCACTAGGTCATTATTCAATATATATCATCGCACGAAATGATCATAGCTGTCCCGCCTTACAAATTGCTTTATTAAATGGTATTACTCATGCAACAAATCTATCAATGGTAAATTTACAAACGGGAAAACATGAAACTGCGCAAAATATATTTCATTTAATTGAATGGAAAACAATAATGATTGAAATGAAAAAGAAAGATTGGAGTTGTAATTTTTGGTTAGAAACTTTTGAAAAATAAAATTTGTAAAAGCTCATTTTTCGTTCTCTTCATTTTTCCATTACATCAATAAACGTCGAAAGGCAAAATCGGGAAAACGATAGGTTTCGTCTTGTTACGGACACTGGTAGTTAAGTTTCTAGGCATCTTCAAGAATTTGGGACAATGCAATTAGTTAATGTTGAAAAATAGTACTTAATAATTGCCCGTGATTGTAAACGATTGCTTTGGTTAAAGCCAGGTTTTCCTTATTGATAGCTTTACTATAATATAAGCATATCGCAGATCCATAATTGAGGGTGGTAGCGCTAGATCATTTTTCATACTAAAAAACCTCGATAGTTACGAAGAATTGAAACAGAAAATCTCAACCTGTATTTCATTAAACTCATCCAAACGCTGTTACAATATTAACTGAACAAAAATCAATGTGTACATGTCACTTTATAGTACGATTTCTTACAACAAAAAATAGAAACTGCTTATCATGTTTAGCCTGTTGAAAAGTTAACTTATTCTTGAATGTTTGCCGGTAATCAGCAGCATTTACAAGATCAATCAAGTTATAGCCTCCTGTTAAAAATGTCAGCCGCATCTGACTCTCAGTTACACGCTTCCACTGTCCGTGTCCTAGTGTATCGTTATCATCATATCCAACAGCTGCCCAAGTATGAGTACCGAACTCATCAGCAATTTTTATAGCAGTTGGTATTATATGTTTACTATGACCAAACTGTATCCAAGTACTACCTATATTATATATTATTTTGTGTCTTTTTAGTACTAACTTAAAACAATAGAACACTTTTTCATCATTTTTGGCATCTTCGAATATCATCATCAATTTTTCTTTTGTTGTACAATTTTTAAGAGTTGACTTTAAAACTTTATTCCACTCATGTTGATGTAATTTTGCCCATGGAGAATATGGTTTTCGGATTAACATTGATGGAATAAATTCCGCCATACCAGCAGTCATGAACCATGAGTAAAGTGTTTCTTCAGCTGAAATGTTCTTTCGAGCAGTTTTCACCATCAATATCCGATGAAACATGTGAAAAGAAGAAATAAAATCGTCACTTTCACCAAATATAGTTCTAAGACAAATTGGAATTCTGTGATATAAATCCGTGCGCGTCTTTATGATAAATTGGTATCGATCAAAATGTATTTTACGAATAGCACGTTTCGTTAGCCAGAATTCTGTTAATCCTTCAGGTCTCTCATTTTCAGTTGTTAATATGGCAATAATATGTGACCTAAGACCTGTTAAAACAGCATTAGGTATATTGTCTCTCTTATCGTCAATAGATAAAATAACATCACAGGGTTCATTTGGCAGTATAATATTTGAAAATAATGCTTCCCAAACGTGAACTAATGTTCGCACCTGACCATTCACAATTACAAGAGTACGATTCAATTGACAGATATTTCTAGGTACTACATCTTGAAGAGTCTTGAGTCTATTATATAGTTTCGGCTTAATTTGAGTTTCCAGTTGTGTAAGACTCGTAATCACTAAAGTTCCAATTGTAATTACCATAAAAACGAGAAACACATGATGATATTTGCAGCCATAATAAATCTTGACAAACATATTGCGGGATAAAAATTAGAATTTCTAACTAGAGATAATAATTACTGAGAATTAGACATGGGCAAGTCGAGTCGAGTGACTCGACTCGAGTCAAGTCTGACTTGACTTGCCTATGTCTGAATAAACTTATTATCATTCGATGTAGAATTAAATTCTGAATCGAATAGACTCGTTTGTATGGACTGGACATACTTCTGAAAAATGTTTTATCCAAATCTTGGTTTCATCACGATAGCCTCACGTTTGATAAATATCGCAAAAGAATTTGAATTTCTATATCCCCTAACTCTTGGCAATTATGATTAGGTTGACAACAAATTTTTTGCGTTTTTTTTCTAATTTCTCTATAATAGTAAAGAAAGTTCTAGAAGTTTCCATATTAAGCGTATATATAGAGGACGTGAATGTCTCTCGAATAATAGTAAGAGAATGAATATGGAGGTTGATTACGAATTAGAAACAAATATATCTCGTAAAGAGCTGAGACTACTTCTGCTTCATGAATTCCGTTTAAATCACAAAGCAACAGAAGCAGCGAACAACATATGCAGTACGATGGGTGAGGGTGTACTCTCCATTCGTACAGCGCAACATTGGTTCAATCGTTTCAAGAATGGCCACTTCGAACTTGATGACTCACCTCATACTGGAAGGCCTATGGAGGTAGACATTGATCTTTTGAAGCAGCTTATTGAAGAAGATCCTAGATTAACATCACGGTGTTTAGCAGAGCAACTGGGATGCTCCCATACTACAGTGGAAAAACATGTGCACGAATTACGTAAAAGCTGGAAATATGGTATTTGGATACCACATGATTTGTCACCTCAGCAGCTCCAACAGAGGGTGGATGCTTGTATGGAATTAATGACCTCTCATCGCAACTATGAATGGCTGAAAACTCTGATTACTGGTGATGAGAAGTGGGTGTTGTATGTTAACTATACGCACAAATGCCAATGGCTCGAAGCTGGGGAAGTAGGTGTTGCAACGCCAAAGAATGATCTCCATCCAAAGAAGATTATGTTGAGCGTTTGGTGGGGCGTGAAAGGAATTATTCACTGGGAACTTCTTCCTGCTGGTTGTACAGTCACTGCCGATCTCTACTGTCAACAATTGGATCGAGTTGCAGCAAAACTTGAAGGAAAGCAGGATCGAATTTATTTTTTGCATGGCAATGCTCGACCTCATATCGCAAAGTCGACTCGTAAAAAGCTATTGAGGCTCGGATGGATTACAATTCCACATCCATCATATTCTCCTGATTTAGCACCCACTGACTATCACTTGTTCCATTCTCTGGCTAATTATTTACGGGAGAAAAAATTCAACGACGAGACCGATATCAAAATCGAGATCGACACTTTCTTCAATCAAAAATCCAAGGACTTCTACGAGCGTGGAATCCTTTCTCTACCGGAACGTTGGCAACAAGTCATAGATACTGATGGAGCATATATCGGTCAAAGCTAATTGTATTCTCCGAGTTAAAAGATAAAAATAAAATTTTCGAAAAAAACGCAAAAAAATTTGTTGCCAACCTAATAGCTGGAATTGTAGTAATGTTCCACTGACAGGACCGACAGTTACACTCAATACATAGACGCATGTTGTTGCAACTTATTCACCGACCAATGGTGAACGTTTATATGTCAATAATGTTTTACGAGCTAATACTGGTGCTTATGCTTTCTCAGCAGGTAGTGCTCTGATGACAATTGCATTGGGAAGTTCATTGAATGGTACTGGTGTATGTAATACAGGTACGATTCAAATGGGTCGATTCTATGGATTGTTGGATCAATTTTATGTTTATGCACGTGAACTTACTGTATCGGAAATATCCGCCCTTTATAATGTCTAAACAAAGACAAAAAAAAATGACACAACAATGAATTGTATTTCTATTTTAACTATTTTGAATCTGAAGTTTTTGAATTCTGTGATTATTACTATCAAAGACATCGATAATACATTCACCTTCTTTTGACCCCGATTTCCAACACATAATTCGGTGATTATCAGAATCAACTATGTAAATATCGTCCATTTTGTTTACAATTAGTCCTTGTGGATGAGATAATTGATTGTTAAGCTTTCCTTGACCATTGCCGCCTGCAACGATGACTCCTGTTTTTTCATCTCGTTTCAATTTTTTTACTTCATGTTTCATGCAATCAGAAATAAACAGATCACCACTCTCATTCATCACCAATCCAAACTTTCGTCTAATCATCCTGCGTGAGATGCAAATGTGCCAAGATTTTCATATGTATAATTGAACGCAATTTTTGTTCTGCTTGTTCTATATGTTGTGTGTGTTGACCTTTTTTTTTCTCTTTCTCCTATATAATAAAAACGTCCGAAGAATTATCATGCTTGCTCTCTCGCATTACATCATAGGTAGGTTGAGTCGCAAAACTTCAAAGTCCATTGATAACGACACACTTGTGATTAACATTTATTTATTCAGAGAATGTTCATTACAAAATCAATCTACAATCATCTGGTATTTCTCGAAGAAAATAAATTCCATGATTTAAAAAATCTTTTCGACGATTATCTTGTCCTTCATCTTCACCATCGATAAGAACCACTTTTGATTGTTCATAATAATCTTTAACTAACGAATAGAATCGATGTTCACGAAGTATCGATCCAAATACGATAAGAGAATATTTTTTCTCTTTAATCTTATTTTCGATCGATTTCTCATTCGAACTTTCTTGATGATCTCGTTCGTATAAATGAGAATAAGCTTTGAGACATAATTTATATCCGTATCCAAATCCGTACAGTTTATGATTGTAATAACTCTTCATTTCATCATTAGACCACATTTTATTCAATGAATATTGATACAAATAACGTGGAGGTTGATAAACATGTAGATTGTCTTCGAAGATTTTCGTAAAACCATGTAACATAAAATCTTTCATATAATCAGCTTGTCGATGAGCTATATATAAAATTGAATGTTGTTGTTTTGATATTTTCAATGGATATTCAATCGTTTTTAAAATATATTCAACAATTTTTTCAGTTGTTAATCGATGTTTAGCATAATATAATAAACGATGTAGTAAAAGATTATATTGATTAATGTCAAATCGTTTGAAATCAATTGTCAGACTATCACGATTGACACCTTGTAGATTTTGAACTTCGTAAAGAAGTGATTTCGGTAGTAAAGCTAATGTTGATTGACCTGATTGATTTAAACGATCAAAAAATGGTATTGTACCCGATGTGAGAATTTCATAATGTCGATTACAATCCCATCCACCTTTTTTCATTGTTATTGCAAAATAAGCTGAACTATACACTCGACGATAATCAAGTTCATTTTCAAAACTGAATTTATATGTATCAAGTTTTCCTGGTATTAAATCACTAAATGCTTTGCTTTTTTGTGGCAAACATATTTGTTCAACTGTTTTAATTTGATTATTAATTAGAATTGGACGGGAACGAGTCTGTGGGAAATAAATATCAATAAATCCAAATAAAATCGGATGAAATTTTATTGAAATATTTGATATTCGTTCAAAGATGCATTGTTTTCTAGGTGGAACCGAATTGATTAATTGTTGAAGAATTGTATCTTCACCTAAATCAATCATCAAATGTTCTCGTTGAAATTTTGTTAGAGAATCTTGATGAATTATTTTCTGTTGTTGATCCGTTTCGTATGTTTTCAAACATTGAATATGACAATGTGGTTCTATACATGGCATCGGAATAGAATAATAGTCTGGTGAATGAGTTTCAAATACTGAATCATTTGAAAACGAAACTGAAGTTAAAGCTGGAGATAGTAAAGATAGACGATAAGGCGTTTTTATGTGCAAATAGATTATTAAAAAAAGTGATATTAAAATAAATAAAATAAAAATTTTTTTTGTAGATAATTCCAAAGTATATTTGTATTGACGATGATCAATAAATTTAATTTCTAACATTATTCTATCGACTGTCACTAATAAGTCATTTGCATATATGTGAGCTCGCGTAATGCTATCAAAGAATCCCTGTAAGAACAATATGACAGATTGTACTTTGAAAATATTTATTGCCTGATAAAATAAAGAAGAAGAACTTACCTCATAAAAAGACAAGACGAAGAAAAGAAGAAATACGTGTACGACTGTATCGCTACCAAGATATACAGTGGAGTGCAAAAGTCTTTGCCTTCAATATTTCATTTATTAAGGCGGCTGACTGCAATTTATTGCAGCAAGACGACTTATTGCTTTTAGTTACCTTGGTTGCCTAGCAAAATTCTTCTTATTCTTCCTACGGACGCATGAGTCACACTTCAATTACGCCAACCTTTCTAAGTAATTGTCCATCATTTTGAAAAGAAAAAAATATATTCAGAATCCTCAGAATCTGACAAACAATATTCTGAAATCTGTTTTTCGAAATTCAAGGTCGTTCAGGAAATATAAGATATGGGTCGATCCATGGAGACCCATCCACTTTTGGGAAAGAGTTTTTTTTTTGATTTTTTTTCGACTCAATATGCCGAAGAGGTCTAGAAAACACTTTTGATGAAAAAAAATTACGGGCCTTCTTATCAAAATTTGCGAGATCTAGGTCGTTCTTTAGGAACGTGTTTGGTATAGCGCGAAACACGCAGAAAATATCGGGAAAAAGCGGAGATATTTCTAAAAAAATAGGTCCATTATATTGGAATTATCGTTTTTTGAGTCATTTTCTCAATAAACAGCAGTTAGAATACACTACAGTGACGGAATTATCATTTGATACTGGGAATTTCGTCCTTTCGAAATAGATTTGAATGTTCTTAATTATAGAGAGCAACTTTTAGGCAGCTAATTAAGTTGATTATAAAAATGGATTTCGATAGTAAGCGATGAAACAGAGGTTAAACAAATTTCTCTCACGAGATAAGTAAAAAAGTGTAACGGTGTTTGAATGCTGGCTTTTACCAACAGAATCTATTCCAAAACCGGTTAGATTGAAAAAGTATGAAACAGGTTTTATTTAAATGAGTATGTTTTGATGTGTGTTGACGCAGATGTCAAACGGCATTGAATCGTTGTGTCATCAGTTGGTTGAAATTCATGTAGACTTCGAATCCCCTGTATTTTGCCTAGATAGATATGATTATGGAGAATGAATGAAATATTTTTCTTATGTAGTTTTTTGAGTTCTTCAACTCTGAAGTCGAGAATATTGGCTTTAGATTTCTCGATTTCGTCTGCGTCAAGAAAGAACACATGAACGGCAGGACTATCTCGATTGACTTTTTTGCTGTTTCATGTTGTTGGTTTCGGCAGAATTCATAAAAATCTTTTGCGGTAGAGAGGAGAATATTTTTAGAGAGCGTAGCACGTCTGGTGGTGGACTTCAATACAGCGCCAATTCCATCACCTGCTGATTTTCCATGTCCAGTAGCCGTAAATCTCCAACATGCTTCCAGTCCGAAGTCAACCTTGTGGCGAATGAGATTGTACATATTCGTATTATTCCGATAAATTCATCAATTCAATTACGCTTTCAAAGTGTACTCTGTTTCAGACTCTTCAATGCTGATCGTAAAAGGCGAAATTCCCAGTATCAAATGATAATTCCGTCACTGTAGTGTATTCTAACTGCTGTTTATTGAGAAAATGACTCAAAAAACGATAATTCCAATATAATGGACCTATTTTTTTAGAAATATCTCCGCTTTTTCCCGATATTTTCTGCGTGTTTCGCGCTATACCAAACACGTTCCTAAAGAACGACCTAGATCTCGCAAATTTTGATAAGAAGGCCCGTAATTTTTTTTCATCAAAAGTGTTTTCTAGACCTCTTCGGCATATTGAGTCGAAAAAAAATCAAAAAAAAAAACTCTTTCCCAAAAGTGGATGGGTCTCCATGGATCGACCCATGTATAAGCTCAATTGGTTTGGTTCATCCGTTTTCATACAGCAAATTGATTACTTGCCGATTAATATTGACTGAAATTTGCATTTCTGACATACGACAGATATTACAAGAAACATAATACAATATATGGATTTATGCAGTCATTTATATATGATTCAAGACATCTACGTTATTTTCCTTCTCCCACCGCGTCATACAGATGGCATACTCATGCGTCTACCAAAGGAATGAACCGTTTCGTTTAAAATACCTATATTCATTCGTTTATTCTCACATTCTATCTCACTAAGGCATTTTTCCCCACTGATAAGCCGTAGCATTTACACGAATTCAGTCACGTCCGCTATCCATCGCCTCCTACCTTTTTCACATGACATATAAAGAGATTATTTCTCATCATTTTCATTGCACAAGTTTCATCAAACAAGTATACAATACACAAGTCTTCGTTTAATTCAATTCAATTGTCTTTATTCCTTACAACACAACAACCATCCATATCTCATTCGAACTTCAATCAAAGTAGCATCTAACGCAAAAACTTCCTAAACACCTAATCCATGAATGTTTTCAAACCTGTTGATCTGATCTATATCGACAAATTAGAACGTGTAAGTTTCAATTTTATCTTCAATTCCATAAATATACACAATTCATTCAAATAAATTAATTTTATTCTAGATAAGCACAACAGTACATACAACAACAACAACAACAACAACAACAATTGAATGGAAATCGGCAATTATTTCACGGACGGGGTCATGGCAAGCTGTCCTGTCCTCACAACTGCCTAGTAATTTATTTACTACTGCAATTTTTGTTTGTAAATTTGTAAATTTGTTTGCTTTTTCATTCAACATTTGTAGCAAAGTAAATGTCATTTTCTTTAAATGACTATTAAGCCATCTGAGGAGTCCCTTAAGCAAGGACGAAACCGGTCATGGCAAGCTGCCCTCAACACCCTCGAAGAATTGATAATTAACAATCATCTCTGATTAAAGATCCAGCACACCTAAAAGCACATAGAAACGGGCGCGTTTTATTACTTCAGGTAAGCAAAATATTGTATTTCTATTACCACCCATGTTATCGGCAGTGAATTGAGTATAAAATACATAGGTTAGTCAATAAGTTCTAGCACTCGCAATTTATTTATCGATAGAAAAAAGAGAAATCTGATTTTTTACATGATATGTTGAAGTATAGTGTCCCTTATGTTTACGACAAAGTTTCATCCTTTCGGCCTATTTCATAGATCTTTTTCGGCACTCATCAACGAACATCGACCTGAACTCGCTGACTAAGGGTCTCTTCAGACGTCCAGGGTTTGAATACGAAGCCATATTAGGCTTCAACGAACTAGAAACCCATAAATCTGAAAGCGCAAGATCCAGTGAACAAGACGGATGATCCAATATTTAATTTTCATGAGTTATTTTCGATTTTCTGTTAGTTTTCAATGCAAATTTCAAAATCTTGTAGTTTTTGTGCTTCAGTCAGTTCATAAGAAATTCATCTTGAGGATATCGGCATAACCAGCCCGACATAACCCATCTATGAGGAAGGTTCGAATTCAAAAGTAGAGAAACTAGAAATGCCATCGAAAAGAGCATGATCGATAGTATGCCAAATGAAAACGCTTTTGTTTCGAGAACGTTTCTGATGCTTCAGATACGTGAAATTTCTTCCTTGATAATAAACCTGAAATTATATGCGGCAAATGATAGTCGAATGTATCTTCAATTAAATATACATGAACAAATGAAAACCTTTTGAATTAGCTGTGTATTCCTAGAACAGGCAATGCTCTTTTAACATATGATCTTCATAAAAATGTCAGATATAGGAGAACAAAGATAATCGTTCCGCAAACCATTTGTATTTTTCGTGAAACTCCGTAACAAAATTTGCTTATTGTTTGTTTCGCTCGTTTATATTGCTAATTTTTAGCAAAATCAATCATATCTGTAGAAAGTCCTCAACGAGTTCTATCGAATATATGCCTGTTCAGTGCAGGTTGGGTCGGTTTTCTAATCGATCCACTACAAATATTGCGTTACAAAATTTCAGACGGTAGTTAAAATCGAAATATTTTAAAGATATTTAAATCATTTCGATACTTTTGCTTATAGATATACAGATATTTCGGTTATATTTGAAATCAGCATTAAATTTTAAACAAAACAGAGAGTTCAGCTTTTCAAAATACAGACTTTTATTTTTTCGAAATTTTCTCTCAAGAATTTTCGCTTTTAACGGAATTAAGCCCTGTTTTTGTCGAAGAAAAAGTGATAAATTCTAGTATAATTTATGCACTAGGTATAAGCTAATACACTTTAATCATAAAACGGTCTTACTACTACTTATATATCGAAAAACTAATACATACTTATCATGATACTCAGAAGCTTTAGCTACTGAAACTTTCCTCGACAGAAAAGCACAAAAAAGACGAAATTCCGTAACGGACAGTCTCTTCGAGTGTCTAGTCACTGCTCATATCCTTGGAAAGACCGTTGAAATTCCAACAACATTTATTTATTAACTGCTCCTATTCGGAGCTAAACGTTAAGGTTTGAGCTCACCCTAAAAAATATCCAAATAAGAAATTCCGTAACGGACGATATTTTCTTGAATAACTTTGCTATGAATAGAGAATAATACATGAAATTTATATTAGTGTTAGATGTACTTGACTTCTATATATCGCATAAATTTCAAAGAGTTTACTTTTGTTAGTGGGAATATATGGACGATACAATTCGAGAAAAATGAAATTCCGTAACGCTGGTCATACCGTCCACCAATTTTCCCGACAGAACGGTTGTATTATCTCGTTAGTCATAATCGTTGCTCCACTGATTCTCTATCACTTGTACAATGCGAATCTAACCTTAAATGATTCGTTATCATTTCCATATATGTTTAAAACTCATGGAAAGGTCCCGAAACCAACGCAGTATAAAGGTGATGAACCGTCAAATTCAACTAAAATTCTCCTCAGAGCTTTCGAAATCTCGGCTTCAGATGTAATAGTTTGGCCACAGTGGATTGAAGACCTCTGTCCAAATGTTGTGGACCATTTTTCACGTTTTCCGTACTTTTCAAGTTTCGTATCCGAATTTGGAATCATGACTAATTTATATGCCGCTCATTCTGTGTGCAGCATGAATGTGGCCATCAAGATCGCGGCTGCTATCAACGCCAAAATATACATTCATGCCGGATCCCATCTCGGTGCAATTGTCCATGCAGGACCTATACCATGGGATGATGATGTCGACTTAATTCTTCCATACACGAAAAAAGACGCCTTTCTGCGTCAGTGTCGGGACATGGGAAATTTCTATCCAAATATATCATTAAAATGCATGGTTGGTTATAATGCCATTAAGTTATTCATCAAAACAGATAATTCACAAAAGACGCGATATCGATGGTATTCTCCTTTTGTTGATATTTTCTTATTTCTTATAAAGAACGGCAAAATTAATGAAGTTTCACCGTCTGGCAAACTCGAGAATCAGTCGTATAGTCTCGAGAATTATTTTCCAACGCGTCCATTCTATTTCGGTGGAATATATGTCATTGGGCCTCATGAGAAAATTTCCGTCAATCGATATAATCTTAGTGCGTGCAAAGCCTCACAATATCTCCACAAAGATGAAATCTTATCGAAATACCGTGGTGATTATTTTGTGGATTGTTGCCATCTATCCAAACTATTTCCATTTGTTTATAATAATTCCTATGTGTACAATGGGAAAATTAATAAAACTTTAATTGATCCAGCAGCAACCGACCTAACTTTTGCAGCGACAATGTGGAACACTTCATTAGCTGAGAGACAAAAATGGTTTCAAGAACCAGATACTGAAGGTGAGCGCCTCTCAAAGTTACTGCCGAATGTTAATACTGTAGAAGTTGATAATATTCACTCCGAATGCGTAGAAAAAAACAATTTTACTATCGTTGAATTCAATGCAGCACGTGGTACCCATTGGCTTCATTTAGTTGATGTCCTCAAAAGCTTCGATGCAGATGCTCTAATATTGAATGAAATGGATATTGGTATGGCCAGATCAGATCAACAACACGTTACTAGACTACTGGCGTATACTTTGAAAATGAATTATGCATGGGGAATAGAGTTTCTAGAGTTAACACGCGGTACCAAAGAAGAGCAAACTTTAACGAAAGGAATGGACAATTTCTTAGGTTTGCATGGGAATGCAATTTTATCAAAATGTCGCATTTCTGATTCTGTAATATTTAGAAACAATATCGGTAGGTATTTTTCGAATAATAGATCTTTTATAAATGCAAACGGTTATGAAAAGCGTCTTGGAGGAAGAATGGGATTATTCTCTCGAATACACATTGGAAACAAAGAAGTCGTGGTGGGATCCGTTCATAAGTTAGATGGATATTCCAAAGAGATCAAGAAATATATTGGAGTATCACAAGCAGTTATTGGTGGTGATCAAAGTTGGAATTTTTGTAGTAATGTAGGACTTGTACATGTAGAAAACAAGGCACATGCCACATATCCGGGCTCATGCCAGAGCACTGGAAAATATCGCGGAGATATCATATGTAGTAACTTAAAAGTAGTTAAACCTGAAGAAACAATTAGCCCCTGTATTGTGAAGTTCGGAAATAAAATTCAAATCTCAGATCATTCTATAACTAGTGTTTCTTTGTCACTGAATTAGGTGTTGGCATCACTATTCAGCCTGTCGACGTAACGGTCCACCATTGGACGCTAATTTGAACTACTCAATTACAAAAAGGAACATAACCAACTTGTAGAGTGCTCTCAATAGTTATAGAGAGTATATTTTTTATTATCAAAAGTACGCCTGTTTCTAGCTTACTAAATATTATAATAAGCATATTGCAGTAACAGAATACTGACTGTTTATATAGTAACTTTCTCTCAATATGTTCCGTCGAATATAGGGAGGTTCATATAAAAAATTCGTTTGTGTATGTGCAAGGGGGAAAAGGCGGACTCCGTACTCTCGAGATTTCCGGGATTCTCTAGAATCTGCCTTTTCCTCCTTGATGCGGCAGTTATCCGTTTTTGTTGGTTATTTTTTTTAATGTAAATAAAACCAACACTCCATACATAACCTTCAGATTTAAAGCTTCTTGAATGAAGTCTCACAAACTAATCTAGTCATGCTCCACATAGTACTCGACTCTAATATAAGCATATTTCTGTTCCATCGAAATAATTCGAATAGCTATAGATATAAAGTCAAAACTATCTGATACTATCTAACGAGACCCTTTAGCAAGGTCGAAACCGGTCATAGTTGCTAGACTCATCCTCATTAAACTGTTTCAAAGCCAAAAAAATGTGGGATTTAGTGCATATCTATTCCCATCCCCTACGTTATTTATACGGTAGTATTAGAAGACACATAAATAACTGTATGAATAAGTTTAGAGCCGATCATTAATTTTTCAACTGAATTGTTAGGTCCAGATCGTTGGACAAATGGATAAATGCCAAAAAAATCACTGCAATTGTATATTTTGGGAACTTTTCTCATTTCAAACCGATGATCATACCTATGACTTCTACATTCACTTTGGACATATTTAGCCAGAAGTTTTTCGGGAGCGCGAGGTGCTGGTAACCATAGAGGACCAAATGGGCGCATGACGTACGGAAAGAATTGTCCGACGGGTCTTTTAGTTATAGGATTATCAGTGTACCAGAAATGCGTTACGTTAGTGGCATACAGTATAAAATCCACAGATGGAAATCTCCAATGGCAGTGACGTCCATTACATGGAGTATTCTGAAAATAAATTTTGAAAGAACGTTCTGGACGCTTTGCAGTTGGTAGACGAGTATACTTTATCGTCGGACTATAGAGTTGAGAGAGAATGTTGAGGAAACGTGGCTGATCTTTCATAGGGAGCAGAAGATCTGCATCTGAATCCCACGGAAGAATATCATGATGGCGCCAAGATCCTAGTAACGTTCCGTGAGTCATCAAAAATGTTATTCGATGTCGAAAACAAATATCTGTAGTTTGGTTCCACGTCAGATAACTGTATGACAAAGTAGCATCTCGATTTTCGATAGTTGAAGGAGCATAGTACGTTGGTTGGTTCGTCAATCCCTTTTCTAAGCTAGGACGCGAGAGATTTTCGACACACCAAATAACTAAGTCATTGCGCATTCTCGTTTCATGTTGAGTAGTTTTCAGAGCTTCATAAACTCTTATTGTTGTTCTTCGATTTTGAACAGACCATATTACAAATAATAAACTAAGAGTAAAAAGCACACTTACAATGCCAATAGTATTTTCCCGGCATATACGACATCGTAAGCTCATTTTTGTACTTTCTCAGATTGTTGGTGACAATGATATTAATGAGTCATTTTGAAAAGTTCATGTAACGATATATTTTATATATGTTCATTGTATTACGAATACTTTGGTGTATTTATATTCATGGAAAACTGCCAAAATGCCAACACTTTTAAACTAATTTTTTTATAAAAGATTTGTGAAATCCTTGTACGAAAACAACGCTATACCCTATCATAAATGATCAATTACCTAAACGAAATTTCCATGTTCATCCCATTAAGTATTATACAAACAAGTATAGATCATTTAATCAATGTACCCGGTTGATTCTATAAGAAAGTTTTCTTCTATACATTTACAGACAAGTAGGAATACTCATACTAACGGAAACTGAAGTCCTACTGTTTACTTTTGAAATCGATTTTGAAGTTTTACGATTTGATCATGAATTTTGATTTTACATGCACTGTTACTCATTTAAAATGATGAGCGTAAATAATCCAAGTAGAATTGATTATTTCTGGATTATTAACCGATTAAAATGACACTATGCTAATCGCACTCCAATCGGATTTCAGGATTACTAATTAATAAATTTTGTTTTACAATTTTATTTTTAACCGATTTTAAGCATAATCAGTATAAATGCGTTTTACTACAGTTTTTAAGTAAAAGTTCCAGCTGAAGACGTCTTTTTCCGACCGCTCCCCAGAATGAACTACCCAACAGTCGAATCCCGTTGAAAATAGGTTTAAAAAAAGTGAGCTCCAAAGCGCGTAGACTCCAATTTTGGAGCTTATGTAAAAAGCATAGTTTAGAATAAAATAATTCGATCAATCACTGGACAATTGTAGAAAGTTTTAATTTCTAAACAGGATAATGGTATTTTGTCGAACATGTTTACTTCCGGGTCTAAAAATTTACTTTCATCGTTTTACAGCGATATGTCGTTGGATTAGCACATCGATTTTTAATATATAGCTATATAAAAAGACCGTAACTTAGCTCCAAATTTGGAGTTCACTTTTTTTAACCTCAAAAATAGTAGGTATATCACGGGATTAAACTTCGGCAAGTCTAGTTTCTTTTAAAATTTCTGAACTTAGAAATGGATTTATAAATACTATTGTCGAATTTATCCAACTTATCAATTTCCTAATTTTCACGGTTTACTTTTAACAATAGATGATCCCACAAATGATTTATCGAATCCATCATGTCTATCAAATCGAACAGGTTGGCAATTTACTAATTCAATGAATTCATCGTTGACAATCCTGTCTGGTTCACTGCAATCGAATCAAATCTATCAGTTTATGGTTCAAATGACCAATATTCGAAATGCTTCTCTGCAAGCTACGGGCTATGTTCTAGTTAAAATTGAAGTTACTCGTCCAAAAATGATTGCCATTGGTTGTGTTATTATAACTATGTGTTCTCCGAATTTAGAATATCAATTTGTTAATCCAACAACACAAGTTGCTCTCTTTTCAATACCCATTGGAAATTATTCAGCAATTCAAAATATTACATGGAATATTTATTCGGGTCAAATCATCAATTCATCATCATCATATCAATGGATTTTATTCAATCAAACAAAGAATTCATGGTTCTTTGGAAAGAATACCAGTAATTTTACTGCAATGAATCAATTGTTTCTTCAGTATCCATCGATTCAAGTTTGGCGATTTGAAGTTGTCTATTCATTTCTCACTGAAATAAGTACGAGTGCATTGAATTTTATTATTAATCAACCACCTCAAAACGGTTCTTGTTCGATTTCACCATCGAATAATGGTACAACAAGTACTTTATTTACAATTTTATGTTCGAATTGGTATGATGAAGATGAAATTAAAGATTATTCCGTTTATATTTGGACAATTGAAAATCCCAATAAAATTCTCATTGCTTTTTCAATGATTTCTACCTTACAAATTCGATTACCTGCTGGAGATGTTTATCTCGTGATAGTTATTCGAGATCAATTAAATAGTATTACTGAATATAATATATCATCATCATCAATTATTGTTCAAGCAGATTTAAATGCTATTGATGATTTCATAACTAATTCACGAAGTTCATCCAATGAACTTGTTCGTTTATTAGCAAGTGAAAATCAAAATATAGTTTCACAATTGATCGTTTCACTTTCACAACAATTTAATCAACGAAATGTAGACAATATTCAAAGAGCAATATCAAATGGAATTTCATATACTAATATATCAATTTCACCATTGAACACTCAACCATCATCACAAACAGGAGAATTCAATCAATCAGCATTGATTGAATATCAAAAAGAACTGAATGTACTCGCTAATATTCGAGAATATTTGATTTCATTTACGCGAAATCTCTTCATCACCACATCGAGTAGTATTCAACTTCAATCCATATCTTTAGTTCAACTAACTAAAGCAACGAATCAATTAACTCGAAACACAATTTCGATTGCAGCCGACACATGTTATCGATTAACAAACGCATTATATTCAATATCAACACGAATCTCTTATGAAGATCTTCAAATCAGTGCAACAGCATTACTTCAATGTGCATCAAATCTTATATCGGCTGTCAATGGTCCATTACAAGGACGAACGATGATTTTAGATCTCGATGCACAACGTGCAGCAGCACTTCCCAGTGATTATGATACAGATTTAGAATTTCAATGGTCCAAAATTAATTATCAACAACAATTAGCAAATCAAATACAAAATCAAATGAATGAAATCATTTCGAAATTAACTTCTGCCTTACGTATTCATTTGAATATTGGACAACATTTTCAACTGAATACTTCCGAAGTATTTTTCTCTCTATCATCACAAACTCAAATAATGATTCAACCGTTAGCACCATTTGGTAATTCACCCTCAACAAATCTTTCGAGATCAATTCTACAACAAAATATAACTGAAATTTTCATTCAACGCGATCCGAATATGATCATTCCATCCATGATACTTCAAAATGTCACGTCAACTGATTTCTACCCACATCAACAATTATTTCATTTACATTATGTTAACTTAACTACTAGTCTATCGATTTCAATTCATATTGAAATTGAACCATTGAATTTTAATATTTCGTATTTATTTATTTATAAATTCGATCGAATTCCACAATTGAATTCATCGATCAATCAAATCGATGGTTGGACAATTCTGAATTCGTCAAATTTTAATTATTTTCTCGATAATGAACAAACTCGAAATCATCATTCATTCGTATTCGGTTTACGAGAATTAAATTCTACGGAATCGTCCCTTTCAAATCTTCCCATCACGAATGAAAAATATAATTTCACGTCAAATTATAAATTACAAGTCTATTCATCGGGTTGTTATTATCTCGACGAGAATAATCAATGGAAAGATGATGGACTACGAGTTGGACCTTTAACAAATCATAATCAAACACAATGTTTCAGTTAGTTGTTGTGTTGTCACAGGTTTTGTCTCGTGATTGTGTATATTTATTTTATGTTTGTCTATAAAATGTATATTTACTTACCTGAGATATTGATTTTTTATGTCTGGCCCGAATTTCTTTCTTTTGTTCTGCCTTTTATTATCGATGTCTCGAAAGTGTTTCATCATGATTTTAATTATCACGAGTACAAAAAATTGTTGGACTCGATCTATGTAAATATTCCTGTTCAATGTCCTCTTCGGTGAAAATTTTCATTTCTACAGATTGTGCGTCGTTATATTTAACACAGCTACATTCGAGTAATAGATTGAGAATTTGTTCTTGACAATCTGTATTAAATGGAATGTTTGTAACATTATCAGCAAATTTTAATCGTTGATGAATTTCGGCTTGAGATACTTGACCATGACGATAGATCGATGATAATCTATTTAAGTCGGCTTGCAATTTCTTCTTATTATTACTGATACTGCTTGATTGTATCGATTTTAATAAATTTTCAATAGATTCGCATAATGATTGAGTGTCAATGTCCAACTGTTCTGTCACTCTATTATCAAGAACTTCAACTGTCAATACATAATTAATCGAATTATTTCGTAGAATTTGACAATCCATTGCTAATTTAATAAAAGACATTGATACTGATGCTAATGGTGTCGATTCAATTGAAGTACAACTGGGAAATTGTCTGAAATAAAACCATATTCGTTTGAATCTGTCAAGTGCTAAATGTAATGCTTTATAATTCGCATATTTTGCATAATTCAATGGTTGAGAAACACCTTGTAAACAAATCAATGCAATGAAAGTCTCAATAGTATCAAGAGAAGTATCGGTTGATAAACAATTGTCTAATTTATCTTTGAATCGTTCAATAAGATTTGCAATTGAATTCGATTGATCCATAGCAGAAAAATAAAGTTCTTGAAGTGACGTCAAAGTTGTAGATGATTGGCGCTGGATATTCAATGATAAATCATCGAAATCAAGTATGTTATTCTCTTGAAGTTGAAGAAAATAGTGCACATTGCCAACTAATCCAATGATCACAGAAATGATTGATGCCGGTGTAAAATTTGAGTTCGACTTGTTACGTGCATTGAAAATGAAAATTCGTTCATAGGAATTGATGGTAGTTCGTTGTAGGATTTGATCGATAAAAAATTCTTCAGATGGTCTTTGATCATAGATTAATCTGAGTTTTTCGTGGATTACTGATCGTCGATGATGTGTAGATGTCATAATCGATCAGAAATAAATTGCAAAATTTTTTAAATGACTGTTCATCTGTAGTATACTGATCTATCCAACTGTTGATGACAGGTTTAGATAATTTGTTTAGATTTGAAATGAAATATCTTTTTGAGAGAGCATAACACGGATGATTGAATAAGATATTAAGTGCTTGGAACAGAATTTGTTCTGACGGTAGTTTATCGAGTTCACGAAATGAATCGAAGAAAAGAAGTACTCCAAATGGAATTGCATAGTTCATTGTTGTTGTAAATAATGATTCACAAAAAGCATCGTACTCTTCTCGCTCTAATTTCGAACTAATCAAACTCATAGCTAAGAGAAGTGATTCACGAAATCGTGGATGAATAGCAAATGAGATTATACGTCGTACATTTTGTTGAATAGAAAAGTGACCTTTCAAATCGGCGAGACCCAATGCAACGAAATATTCTTGAAATGATAAATATAGAAAACTGTAGACATTTAAAGCTTGTTCCTGTGCAATTCCGACGTTTGATTTTAACCAGTCGATTATATGACGTGCGTGAGTTTTTGATATATTCTGTTGTTTGAGAAAGAAATAACATAATTGTTCAAGATTGAAACCATCGATGAGACCACTGGAAGAATTTAAATGAAGATAAAAAGCAAGTTCAATCAAAAAATCACTTAGGATTTGTTTTGAAATAGGTGAGTTTTGTTTTATAGTCCATGATTGTAATTCGTTTTCAATCGTATAACGATAGATTTCTGTTCGACAAGTCAACGAAAATATTTTATCTGATTGAAACATAAGTTTAGAAATTAAAAATAATAACGAAGAATTCGAACGTAAGAACTGGAATTTATTTTTAAATATTCGTTTCAGGAATCTTTTTTGTTTTTCAGAAATTTTTTTCATTGTCTTTGTATTTAATTCTATGTTTTTCTTATTTAAGATATTGATAATGCTATTTAAAATATGATCGGCCCATTTACGTACCATACATTTTGCCTCTTCATATTCCATCGTGTTTAATAAAATATGTTGAATAAATGGACCTAAGATTAAAGAAAATTTGTAATTTACAATTCGACTTGTAATAATAATTTGATTGCCAGTTGATTTACTCGGTGGTTGTGTTTCAATAATGTCGTCAAAGAATTTCTCATCAAATGGTGAAATCAAGTCCGATGATAGAACAAATTCTTTCATAAAATTTTTAATACAATGAACAATATTTCCAATTTGTTCGACATCGGAGATTTCATCAAGCCCATCCAGAAGAATCAATGCATGACCTTGATAAATCAATTCTTTTAAAATTTGTCGACTGTTCTCAACATCAGGATGATATCGTTTTGAAAACCACGTATGCTCACCAATATAATCAATGAATGTTTTATTTGGATTTTGTTCGAACCACACTGCAAATTCTCCAATTCGAATTAAAATTGGAATGCGTTTTTTAACTTTTTCTTGAGCAAATTTATAAGTTATCCAACGAAGAAGCGTCGTTTTTGAATTGCCTGGATCACCGAGAACAACAATCCATCGATGTTTTCTTAACAAATCCATTATATTTTTCACCTGAGATTTTTCTTTATCAAAATTTAGTTCATCGTGTGATGGTAAATAATGACTGACATCAGCACTAACATTTTTAAATGAATTATTAACATTTATTGAATATAATATGCGCTTTGTGAAATCATATTCTATATTAATACATTGTAATTCATTTTCTAAATTTTTTAGCTTTTCAATGTCGATATCGAAATCTGTTGAAAATTTTTGCATATCATCAATTAAATTGAATATTTCCAATTTCGAATGAAATGAAGTAGTATTTTGCAAATAAATTTCAAAGAATGGCTGATGTTCTTTTAAGAATTCTTCTAGATTCTTTTTTTTACACTTGTCAATGAATTTCTGCTTGCGTTGTACTAATTCCTTCTCGAACATGATTCGCTTGTGGAACGTTTGTGGATCGTCCTTTTTCTGCCCGACCACTTTGATCCAAAAACTAAATGACAATGAATCATTATTATTCAGAAATCGCTCTAATTGTCGGTAGAATAAATTAATTTGTTCATAATCAGTTGAATCGTCTAATTCACGAAGACGAAGTTTTTTTAAATCTTCACGAATGCTTCTCAATTTAGTTTTCTCCTCATCTAAACGACTTGATTTCGTTGTTCGACCAAGCGCTCTTAACGCACGCTCGATAATACTTTCCATAGCAAAAACAAAATGAAGGTTACATACGCTCGCGTGTAAACAACTACAAATTGTTTTAAAAAGAAGACGTTTTATGAACTAATCATAAAAGTCAAGAAAAGAGTCGCTACTTGTCTTCATGGTGCATCGATTGATAGTAGCGTTCAAATCTATAATCCACCAGAATTTTTTTTCTACCTGTCTAATCTCATGGCTCAAAGATGGCAGGTAACTATAAAATCAAACGAAAAACAAAACTAAAACTTTTTGTTCTAGTTTTTAGAAACGAACAATCGTGTGTTTTGTAATGGTCGTTGTATAACTGGTCATAATTTGAGCATATTTATTCTTACATTATTTCTCATTATTCTTACATCTAGTCTATTTTTTGCTTTCGAGTAAAGACAATGAAAAATAAATAGAGGAATCTGTTCGTATTTTTCATTTACATATATATTTTAGTTGTCCATATTTAATCAAGCATCTCAGTCCAGTTGTAGTCATCTTGCCTGCTATTTTAGTTGTATTTTGTCTATGTTGTCTCTTTCGTACGGCTTTTACCGATCCAGGAATTCTTTCTCGGCCAAGTTCAGATGAAATTCGTCTCGGCAAATCAGATACAGTGGAAAATAGATCGATATTAGAGATGAAAACTGGTCATATTCTTCAATTAAAATATTGTCATACATGTCAAATGTATCGACCACCGAGAGTTTCTCATTGTTCGTTATGTAATGCATGCATTGCTAATTTCGATCATCATTGGTAAGACGAGAGAAAATTTGAAAGATATTCATCTTTCACATGTTTAGTCCTTGGGTTGGCAATTGTATTGGTTTGAGAAATTATCGATATTTTTATATATTTCTATTTTCATTGTTAATTCTTTGTGTTTATATATTTATTTTCAATATTGTTCATATTGTTTTACGTGAGTTCAAGAGAGAGAGAGAGAAAATATCTTTTTGTTGTTGTTGTTGAAATTTAAGTATCACAAGAGAAATTAACAGTTGCCGATGCCATTCGTACGACTCCTGCAACGATTGTCGAAGGGATCATTTGTTTTTTCTCGATTTGGCCTGTAGTTGGTCTCTGGGGCTCTCATACTTATTTAATTTGTCGAAATATAACAACGAATGAAGATGTAAGAAAGAGTCTCTCTCATTTACATCATCTCAATGTTGAAAATTCTAGATTAAAAAAACATGGAATGCCTCTCGTGAAAGTACAACGATAATAAGAAATCCATTTTCTCATGGAAACTGTTGTTTGAACTGTTTTTACACATTATGTGGGCCGTTACCACCAAGTTTTCTCAATCTACGAAAAATTCATGTGCAAATAAACGATACTAATAATCATATTTCAGTAATCTCGTGATTAATTAAATGTTGCTTTCATTGTTTTTTTTCTTGTTAATGAAATACGAGATCGAAACAATGATTTTTCTATTTCATGAATTGTAAGACATCTGAGAAGATTACCGGATATGATTATCTATCACAATTAATTAATTAAAAAGAAAATTTTTCTTTTCTAAATTTTGTATAGAAAATGATGGTTCTGTGACGATTATTCTCGATAGTCGATCAAAGAAATCTTCAACAACAACTGACGGTGATTGATTGAACAATAATGTTTTTTTTTTTTTGTTATTCGAATATCACTCACGGTGTTTGCTTTTTTTAATCATACTGAAATTTCATCTCAAAATGTTTATTGATGCATGAGATACAAATTGAATCTTCCTTTTCTGAATAAAAGTCAAACACTTATCGTCAAACAATTATCATTTGCTTTTTTTCTCAACTCAAATCATGTTGACATTTACAATTCCAATGTGTCTCATTCTACTCGTTACTAGTCAATGTATCATTGCCTATCCAACGAACTCCGAAACTATTGCATTATCATCGTCGAATACGATGAAACAACGTCGATTTGACAATCTACGACTCAAACGTAATCTTGGTTTATTTCAACAACATGAAATAGCAAATCATTTCAATGATGAACTACCAGCCAACTTCGATGAACTGTTCGTGATCGTTCCACGACCGAATAATCATAAACGTTTAATTGACTTTTAAACAATAAATAAATCTTCAAATATTTGAACACACACAAGAGAAAAAAAAAAGAAGAAGAAGAAATCTGCTCTGTGTTTCAAGTACACTTATTTATTCGAGATGATTGACTATCAAAAGGAGAAGAAGAAAAAAGTAGCATGTTGAGCGTTCTGATTGAGGATTTATTCGAGAGACTGCTGGCATTTTTATCTTCGAAAGAAATTAATAAGACTGAGGAAAAACAAGACTACACACACACACACTCTCTCATATAGAAAAAAAATGCAACCAGCATCACACGAACATTTTCCTTTGAAAATCGATGTTCTTGTTATTGGACATAGACATGATGAGGCGTCAAACGTCGAACACTTTCATAAATTCACCTACGAGGCTAATGAAACTGTTGATGACAAAAATATTATCCTTTCAGGTAAACTCTTTTTTTTTCTCGTTCCCTCTCTCTCTCTGTTTCTCGCTTATATATATATATATATCTATTTTCATCACCTTTTTTGCTCTATAATATTTGTGATTACATTCATCGAAAGATGTTCTGATGTAGAAATCATTTTTCTTTTCTCTTCTTGCCTATGGATTATAACGAAAATCTTCATACATTGACACCAATCGACGAAGAATTTGATGATTTAGTTATGGATAAAACTGGTAAGCAAAGATCAGGTCCCATGCTCTTCTTATGTTTTGTCCTGATATAAAGAGATTTGTTTATGTCTATAAAAACATCTTGTCATATTTTTTGATAGAGAACAAATAACCTCGAAAATATCGATTTGATATTCTAATAAAATAGCTCGAGGGCGAATTGTTTTTTGTTTCATTTTTTTCAATTAAATTTCGCATGTTCTAATTATATTTCCTGTTATTTAGCTTATCCATTACATGTGGATAGTACACCAACAGCATGTCATTCGAATGAGTAAGTACATGAGAAAAAAAAAAGAAAGGAAAATAACAAACTATTCCAAACGAATAGATTCTCGTATAATGTAAGTGGCATCTTAAGCAACAAAGTCTTCGTCTTCTTCTTCTTTATTCGCACGCACACATACACACAGGTGAATCTCTCCATTTAATATGTAATTGCATTTTTTTCACACACACATTATTTTGCATTTTCAAAGATAAACAATCGTCAAAGTGTAATTATTATCGTATGTGCATAAAGACAAAGTGTCTCGTATTTCTCATCGATATATATATATATATATATTTCTTTTCTTTTCTTTTCCATGAAAGAAATAATCATATAGAGACGGCTAGAAAGCCTAATCATCATATTCTACTAGTGTACGGAAATCATTTCATATTATTTAGATTTATTATTCTTCGCTTTATGATTTTTCTTTTTTCTTCTTCTTCTTCTCATTATTCTCTATTGACAAATTGAAGCAACACAAAATAGGCACGCATAGGATAGATTTTGATTTTTTATTTTCAAATGAAATTGTAGAAAAAAAAACAAGAAAGAAAGAATTAAGAAACTAGTGGACGATTTTCTTTCATTTGCCCGGAAGATACTCGTTTGTCTGTTTTCCTTTTTTCTTCTTCTTCTTCTTCCTTCCCTCAAGTAGCAAAACATACAAACTACGCATTGTATCGTGAATCTAATCCGCACAACTGAAAACGATCAATGTAATAAATTTGTCTTCTTCTCCTACCAATTTGCATGATAAATCATGAACACAAACGAAAGAATTTTCTTTTTCTCTTTCATTTGACAATATGTTTTGAGTTGACTAAGGAAATCTTCTTCTTCTTCTTTTTCGCCGTCGGAACAACTCAATAGTCATGTCATCGAATGAGAGTATTGAACTGTAAAAGAAGAAATCGATCGACATAGAATGTTTTTCTTTCTCTTCTCCTACTGTTTAAAATAACATTTTGCCGAACTAAATTGATCTAATCGACGGAATAGTACCTATGAATTCCCTATCATTGCCAGTTTCCTTTAGCCAACATTCTATCATTATCATTTTAGTAATTACAAAGCAACTCCTAATCATCGAACAATCGTGCCATTTATTGTTGTTACACATGATGACAACGAAAGTCATCATCAAATACAATCAATATCCATGGAGAAATCGTCAATGTCATCATCTATCAACATGGATAACATAAGTTTAAGAGGTAAAAATAACAAAATTCGCATGACAATTCATCTGTATGTATTTTTGTTTTGCGAAAGATTATTTCAATTCAACAACTCCATGTCCTGGTTCGCCAACTCTACCCGATAAATTACTTTCATCAACATCAACCACTGCAACACTATCACCTCCCGGTGCCGTCCCATTAACAGCATCGACTGCGAGTAAACGACGTGGTCTCGGACTCACAAGTGGTCATCGAGCGAGCTACAAACGTGCTCATACAGGACGATTAGTTCGTTGATTCTTGTCTTTTTCTCCTCACCCTCAATACTTTCGGTTTTCTCTAGTCGCTTGATCATACACCGAATGATCTTTTTATTGAACTACAAGAATTGAGAATAGATTCAAACAATGAATATCAATGGCAAGAATGTGCACGATGGATTCGATTCGAAGAAGATTATGATTTCGAAATCGAACGTTGGCAAGCGCCACGTGTCGGTTGTCTCAATTTTCATAGTCTACTTGAACTACGTCGTGGTTTGCAATACGGTAAATTTTGTTTTTTTGTTTGTTCTCGTTTGAGTTTTGTGTTATAGGCATCGTACTACTTGATCTTGACGAACAAAAAATCGAAGGCATCTATGAAGCGATTATCAATGATGCGATTGCCAACGGGCAAATGAATAAAGATGTCAAAGACGAACTTCTTCGATTACTATCAAGCAATCATCAGTATATGAAAATCGAAAAAAAACAAGAAGAAATGAATGTCTTTTTGTTTTTTTAGACATCCTGAACCACGATCATCTCGACGACGTTCATCAGCAATGGATTTTCCACCATTGACAGGCCGTCGATCGAGTTTAGCTTTTAAAAAAAATGAACAGATCAATACGGATCATGGTCGTCGACGAATGAGTCTATTCGATGCAAAAATCAACGGAGAAACGAATAAGAATTTTAAAAATTTAGTTGTTAAAGTTTGTTGATCAATTTCGATTGTTTTTAATACGATTCTTTCTTTGTATTCGAAGTATGATAATATCGAAGAATCGATCGTTACTGATTTACATAAAATAGTTAATTCAAATGAACAAATACAAGAAAATTCAGATGAAAGTAATAGTAACGAAAGTGTCAATCAATTTCAACGAATCAATCTTCCACAACAACGATGCTCACAAATTCCAACGAAAAAATCTCGAGAATCCATACCCTATAAAGTAAAATTCGATTAAGTCAATCAACTATTGTGTTATAACAAATCGAATTTGTGTTGTTATTGTTTATTTAGTCGGATTTAATGCGTTGTATACCTGAAAATGCTGAATGTGCCGAAGTTTTAATCGGAAGTATGAAAAATCTCAGTCGACCGATCATGGCATTTGTGCGTCTTTCACAAGGACAACTTATTCGTAAGATTTGTCAATTCGCATTCTTTTTTTTCTAAAAAATATTTGTAGAAGATATGACTGAAGTTCCACTACCGATTCGATTTGTTTTTCTATTAATTGGCCCGGCCATGGAAGAATATTTCGAAATTGGTCGAGCACTGAGCACACTTTTTAGTACACTGGTAAAAAACGGAAGATGTTTTTTTTTGTCAGATGAGTGAATTTTGTAGGATTTCCGAGAGACGGCCTATCAAGCCATGGATCGACGTGACCTGTTAAATGGTGTCAATGATTTTCTATCGGATTCGATTGTCTTACCACCGGGAGATTTCGATAAAGATCTCCTATTGCCAATCATTGAAACAGCCCGAATGAAGAAAATGAAAACGAAAAGACATTCATCGAGAATACCATCGCAAAATCAAGATAGACTCACTGAATCCTATCAGCAAACACAAGCTCAATTATCTGTTCTTTCACGTGAAAAACAAGATGAAGATCCATTTCAACGAAGTGGTTTCGTATTCGGCGGCGTTTTTAGAGAAATGCGCCGTCGTTATGATCACTACAAATCCGATTTCTTAGATGCATTCAGTCTGAATTGTTTCGTTAGTTTGATTTTTATGTTCATCGCTTGTCTCGCACCTGCACTGACTTTCGGTGGTATTATCGGTACGAGAAGAAAAACATTTTTAAAAGAAAAAAAAATGAAAGTTTTTTGTTTTGTTTTTTTTCTTTAGCTGATAAAACACAAAATCGATTAGGTGTTAATGAAATGATCATAGCTTCGTCTGTCAATGGTTTTCTATTTGGTTTTGTCAGTGGTCAACCATTGCTAATTCTTGGTCCAACCGGTCCATTTCTCGTGTTCGAAGAAATGGTTTACGATGTAAAAATTTTTCTAACTGAAAGAACAACAAAAGTCAACATATAATTCGCTCCTTTGTTTAGCTATGTCACTCGTTGAAAACTGATTATTGGACAGTTCGTTGTTGTGTTAGTCTTTGGACGACTGTTTTCATTATTATTCTCGTTGCATTCGAAGGCAGTTTCATGATTCGACATGTGACACGTTTTACTGAGGAAATCTTTGCGCTTATTATCGCCGTTGTTTATCTCTATGAACCATTTAAAAAACTCTACAAAGTACAAAACAAAAAAAAAACAGAAATCGAATTGAACAAAAACTTCTCATTTAGATCTTTCAAATGAATCCTGTTCGATCTCAATATACATACGAATATCCATTGACATGTTTCTGTAATCAATCATTCCAAATGGAATATTCATGTTATAATTGTCGAAAATTCGCAAATCTTTCATCGTTCATCGAAACCAATACAACATTAGTAACCAATGACGAAACACATCTACCGAATAAAGCACTTCTTTCACTAATTATTCTTCTTGGCACATGTTTCATTTCGATTGCATTGAAACGCTTTCGACGAAGTCATTTTTTCAGTCGAACTGTAATTATATATACTATTCAAACTATCTTGTGATTCTCTTTTGATATGTTTTTTAGACACGACAAACATTGAGTGATTTTGGCATGACTATTGCTTTGATATGTATGGTGCTGTTTGATATGTTAATAACAAAAAATACGGGAGGTCATAGTTTAACTCAAGTAATAACATACACGATGAACGAGAATTGATCGATCGATAAATAAATAAATAAATTTTTAGAAAATTACGGTACCTGATACAATTAAACCCAGTGATCGAGAACGGGGAAATATTTGGTTTATTTCTCCAACGAGAAAAATTCTGCCCTTTTGGGTGTATTTTGCATCGTCATTTCCGGCGATATTAGTGTCTGTTGTTCTATTTTTTGAAGTCGAATTAACCAGGTAGAAATACGAGAGAATAAAATTTGTTTTTTTTCTTCGAAATATTCATTTAGTATTATGATTCAATCGAAATTGAAATGTGTTCATTCGACAAAAGTTATCAAAGGAACCGGTTATCATTTAGATATTCTCATAGCCGGTGTGTTAATTTCAATGAGTGGTCTATTTGGTCTCCCATGGATTTGTGCTGCACCTGTTCGTAGTATTGCTCATGTTGCTAGTCTCTCTCGATACAGTAAAACACATGCACCCGGAGAAAAACCTCGTCTCATCGATATCAAAGATCAACGTTTGACAAACATTGGCGTACATATACTCATCGGTTGTACAATATTTGCTGCACCGATCATACGAAAAATTCCGATTGCCGCTCTATTCGGTATTTTTCTCTATTTCGGTATCGTTTCAATACCGGGCACGCAATTATTCAGCCGATTGAAAATGATGTTTATTCCAGCTAAATATCATCCCAATGTCGGATATCTACGACGAGTTCGTTCGAATTTCCTTTACCTTTTTTTAAATTGAAGTTCATTTGTTTTTCAGATTCGACAAATGAAACGATATATCTACACGTTTATTCAAATTATAGCTGCTGGCTTATTAATTGCAATAAAAATTACAAATTTTGCATTTCTATTTCCGTTTATTCTTGTTCTATTAGTTCCTTTTCGCAGATGGTGTCTTCCATTTGTTTTTACTGATCGAGAACTCAATGAGGTTTGATAGGATCGTGCGTTGTTAAATTTATTTATTTATTTATTTATTTTAGCTCGATGGCGAAGAAGAACATGGAAGTGATTTCGATGACGAAACAGATTTCTACGGTCAAGTTCATTTACCAATTTAGTTTAGTTTATATAATAATCTATATATTTGTGTGTGTGTGTGCGTGTATGTTTCTACCATTGTGAATATGCATCCCATTGAGGTTTATCAGCATAGAATACTTCTTTATTAACATGCCAATGAAGAAGTTCAGCAACGAGTGTTTGATGTTTTTCAGCGAATTGTTTCCATAATTCGTGTATACTCATGATTTCCTTGGCATTATTAATAAAATATTCGATACAACGTTGTTTGATGAATTTATTATCGAATATATAAGCAGCTTCGAGTAATCGAAGAACATTACTTGTATCAATACGACTCGAAAGAACTGAAGTCATAAATCGAATATCAATTATGAAGAAGAAAGAAAACTTACATCGACCTGTATGAACTTTGAGATCTTTGATATCATATCGACCTGCTGCATCGAGTAGAGCCATGGCTAAATAAATTCGAATTATGTTTAAATCAAATTGATTCATTCTCTCTGTACCATTGCTCTCATTCATTTGACATCGACCAGTATACATAAAAAATACGACTTGTTTCATTGTATCCGGATCAGTTCTTCGAATTTTAATAACAAGTTTATCTTTATGAGTCAATGATTCCAATCGATCACGTAGATTCGATTCTAATCGATTGAAATTCCCGGATATAACCGCTGTAAGAGAACAAAAAAACATATTTCATTCTCCTCTCACTTTCAAAATCATTTCATACCAGCAAACGCATGCGAACGTGCAGCAAGAACACATTTATGTACGGCCATGAATGTTCCATTAACATCCAAAAAACAATCACTAATATCCGTTTGATTCAATAGATTACCGAAATCAATTGATAGATGTTCAAGTAATGCAATATTATGTTGCGTTTCACTATCATCTGCCTTTGTACTTGTCGGTGGTCGACTGAGAACATAGTTTGCTACTCGCTCGGCTTTTGTCGTCTCCATTTATTTCGTTTTTATTTTGAAATCAGTCGTTTTGGTTTTATATATATACATTTCTCCTTATCAGTCGTAAAATTCATAGTTAAATACGATTTTGTGATTGAATTATTGCTTTTCTTCTTTCTGTTATCACAATCTTAAGAATAAATATATTCTCTATTGGATAAAACACGAAGATATCAACGGAATAGATAAGATGATGGTTGTTATTTTATATCACGTTTTTTATTTGAAAAAATGTTTAAAAAAGTTTCGAATCATCATGAATCATTATCGACAAGTTCAACAATCGATTCGACTGTAAGCCAATATGTTGTCAATCCAAGTCCAATACCTTCAACAACAAATAATAAAAAATCTCAAATTGAAATTCGATCAAAACCAAATTTACATAAATACGAAGATGAAGAACCTATCTATGCCAATCATCGAAGTACGGTTATCGATGATTCTCAACATATTTTTCGTGCAATTCCACATCGAGTCGAACCCGATGTAAATTATCTTCAATCAAAGCCGACTCGTCGATTGAATACTGCAGCTGTTTCAAATAAGAATAATCGACATCAAATCTCCGATGTCGATAGTATTGGTCCTGAAATTTCCAAGTTCTCACGACGTTCATCAGGCCAAAGTAACAACTACGAAACAACTGAAGTCGAAGAATTACAACAAACACCACCACCAATTCCACCGCCACCACCTGCATTCGCCAAACCGTATCTCTACAATGCACAACGAACGACTCCACCATCACCACCGTTGGTTATTTTTTATAATTCTCGATTTTAATAGCAACCAAGTTCGTTTTCGTATAGATTTCCAACGAATCGAACACTTCCTCTCGCTATATTCATGATGGAATTAGGTGCACTTCTTGTTGTTTTCATTATTTGTATGGTACTTGTTGTTGCTCTACGAGAAAATGAAACCAATCTTCGACTGACCATGCAAGTAAATCATCAAAGTTTTTTTTATTCTTAGTTTGTTCAAATCGAATTGCTTATAGATTGTATATACATATGTTTATTTGGTTTCAATTATTTGGATGATTTGGTGTACAATTGATATCATCAAATTTCGTCGTCAATGGCTTCATCTAACATCAGAAGCACACGATCTCGAGGAATATATGGGCATATCCGAACAACATCCGCATAACATGTTCTATTTTCCTGATATTCACAATACCGGTGGATTATTTATGAGAGTTGGTGCTGGATGTAATTTGGTTTTGACTTTTTTTGTTCGTTCAATTTTTTCTTCTTCGATCATTTTAGTACTTTGTATGGGTGGTTTACTGTTAACTCTCATTGAAATTGTTAAAACAGTTGCGAATGTTGGCAATGATAAAAAGTCTGATCTTCTACATGCATCATCGTCACTTGGCACATATTCTCTTTCGGTTTTAATTACGAAAACGATCACCTACATATTTCGATTCTTATTTCATTGTGTACAATTTTCATTTTTATTTCGATATGGAAATGTAAGTCAAAAAACATTCACTCATTATTAACAAATCTTCTCTTGAATTAAGCTTGTCATCAATCGTCTTCATCTAGTCGCCAAAATCGGTCTTATTCATTTAATCATTGCCAATTTCTGTACATGGTTCGAAGGTAAATAAAAAGAAACCGTCAAAATAAACGTGAATTTGTATATTCTTTTTAGCGATTATCATTGAAACAATTGCACAGATTGATAAAAGTTCTGGAGCAACACCGTCAAATCTAACATTAACAGCAGTCAAAGAATCGAAAAATCAAAGTTTACTTCAAGTACTCGAAGAAATTGAATCGAAAATGGGCGTCTATTTATATCCATGTTTGATTGAATACAGTTTGATTTCAGTGACAGTCTTTTTTATTATGTGGAGAAACGTGGGTAATGTTGAGAAGAAATCATTTTTGCGATTCGGTGATCGACATATATTTACAATAAACTGTTCACGTTCATCACGCGGTCTACTAGTTGGTGGAATCTTATTTCTTCTTACAATTCTCTCATTAATACCGGCATATATATTCGAAGATGATGCTGCAAGTGTAACACATATCACTGGTCTTTTCCTACTTGTTGTTTCATTATTAACAGTTATTTGTGCTTATTTTGAAACGACGAAATTATTCTATGATGAACATGCGCATGTCGATCGATTCGATCAAGTTCTAATTTTAATTACGACTGTTGGCGATTTTGCTTATTCATTTTTCGGTCTATTTGCATATATATTTATTACTAATTCCGAAAGTATACTACCAGTCGGTGTCGAAATTTGTACGACAATCATTGCAATTTGTCAAACATTTGTACAAACAGGATTTATTATGGATACATTAAAACGGCGAACAAAAACCAGGCAACATATTCGAACGAAACCAGGCCGAGAAATAGTCACAGCTTTATTATTATTAAATCTTGGTAAATCTATCGATATACGTAATTATATTTACAGATCATTTCAATTTTGTTTTGTTTTGTAGCTATTTGGTTGCATGATTCATTATCTGGCAAGAAACTTCAATCAAATCCGACTCAAATCGCTTATTATAACACGGATACATGGGCAATTATTCAAGCATTTACATCTCCTCTATCGATATTCTATCGATTTCATTCGAGTGTTTGTCTTGCTGACATTTGGCAAGAAGTCTATCATGATGTTACAGCGAAATCACGTATGATACCATTAACAACGATGAACAATGCTCTCGATAGTCATCATTAAGCTTTTTTTTTGGTTATTGTTCGTTTTTTTTTCTTCTTTGACAACGAGCGACATCATCCTCAATTGATTTGTCATCGTTTGCAGTCAATAAAAAATTTTGCCATTTCCATTGTCATAATTACGTGTCCCCTTTTTTTTCCTCCTCCATTTCTTCGAGATTATACGAAGAATTACTAAAATAAGATCGAAGTCAATTTTCAACGTCATGTAATCAATTTTAATGGCAACATCAAATAAAAAACCACTAACATCACATGATGATAGTACAGATACCGAATACGATTCGGATTCGCCCAAAGATCAATCAAATAATCCTAATGACACATTGACATCAAAATATCGGGGGTACAATATAAACGCACATCGAGCGAGAGAGAGAAAAACAAAAGCCAATTGTTGTTTTTTCTTTTTTGTTAGATCAAAACGAATACACTACAAAATGAAACCATGTCTCGTACATCGAACATCAACAAGTGACGAAGAACTGCAAACGCATTTAATGGCACGTTTGACTGAACAAGTCACACCGCCGACGCCACATGGTATTCTTAAAGTAACAAGCGGTTCGACAAGTCCCGAGTTACAATTACCTCAAGTGCCATCGAAACAAAAGATTCGTACGAAATCAAAATCGGTTTCGCCAACGCCACCACGCGAACATCAACATCAATCACGATCTCGACATAAAACCACGACATCGAACAAGAAAATTCAAGAACAAACGATTGTCTCGTCATCGACGGGTGCCGATCGTGTGACACTTGTTGTCGATGAAACACGATTCGTTATTGATCCACAATTATTTCGAGCACATCCGAATACCATGCTCGGACGAATGTTTAGTTCGTCATGGGAAACGTCATTGGTTGCCAATGAACGAGGCGAATATGATATTGCCAATGGCATTTCTGCAACGATCTTTCGAGCTTTATTAGTAAAATTGAAGAATTAGTTTGAAAATTTATTTGTAATTTCGAATTTGATTAGGATTTCTACAGTGTTGGGACGATTCGTTGTCCACCATCGGTTAATATTCAAGATCTTCGTGAAGCTTGCGATTATTTTCTCATCCCATTTGATCAACTCACCATTCAATGTCAAGATCTGTGCGGTCTTCTACATGAACTATCGAATGATGGTGCAAAGAAACAGTTCGAATTATTTCTTGAAAAACATATTTTCCCCGTTCTTGTCGAATCTGCTCAAGTAATTAGATCGTCGAATAATAAAAGATTTAATCGAGATGTTTTTGTTATAATAGCGTGGTGATCGTGAATGTCAAATCGTGATTTTATGTGATGATGATTTAATCGAATGGGATGATGATTATCCACCTCAACTCGGTCAAGAAGAAGATAAAGCTCAAAGTACGTACTTACTAGTTCGTGATTTGCTTTTAAATCTATCGTTTTCTCTCTTGTTGTTTAGTTATACGTTCAACGGCTATGTATCGATTTTTTAAATATATCGAAAATCGTGAAGTAGCTAAACTTGTTTTGAAAGATCGAGGTTTGAAAAAAATACGCATGGGCATCGAAGGTTATCCGACACATAAAGAGAAGGTTCGTTGCCGACCACGAGCACGACCCGAAGCGATTTACAGTTATATACAACGACCGTTTCTCCGTATGTCATGGGAAAAAGAAGAAGCCAAATCGAGACATGTCGATTTTCAATGTGTACGCAGTCGATCAGTGAACAGTCTTTTTGATTCAAATGATGGTAAAAATATAAACATAAACCACATAGAGAAAAAATAAAAATGATTTTGAATTTAGATAATAATATAAATTCGAATAATACGTTATTATTGCCATTTCTTGAAGCGGCTCAAAATCAAATGATCCCACCTCCACCATCGCCTCGTGAACTTTTTCCTGCTCTACCGCCTTTCTCCTCAATCGGACATTCAGGCGACACAGCCTACACGGATTAATTGATGATAATATACGTTTTTTTTTCTTCTGTATATTGTAAATAACCAGTTTTTTTTTATTTTATCAAAAGAAAAATAATATTATTACAGAACCCTAATCGAAAATGAATTGATATTACGCATATTTACTAATTGAATTCCATCTAGTAGAGTGTGTCTGGTCACGCGAACTCCACGATAGATGTCACTGCATTTTCTAAAACTAAAAACTAAATTGTTTTTTCGTGCTTTCCGATTTTTCTCAATAAAAAGAAATATTTTTTTTCGAATTTAATTTCCTATGATTTCGGTCAATAGAGGTCTCACATAAAGTTCGAACAATGGAATCAATATGGTGTTGTATATGTATCTCTTCTCCTTCTTCTTCTTCTTCTTCAGTTTTTCTTTTGCTGTCAAAAAACAAAACTCGAACGTTCAATGCAACCGTCAATTGAATCCGATTTCGAAGATGAAAATGAGATTTGTTACACATCGAAACGTCGTGCACAACCCATACCTCAACATTACGATGACGATTCATGGACAAATGCTCATGACGATGAAGATGATGATCAACATAGTTCATCAATCGATTACTATTACGATGATCAAGAACTCGACACAGAAATCTTTAATTTACCTCCAAGTGCCACTGATCTACCTGTCACAGCTCGGCAAGCACTTCATTTAGCTACAATCTACGAATTTCTCCGTCATTTCTCTTCTATTCTTCGTCTTTCACCGTTTTATTTCGAACATTTTTGTACATCTATTGTTCAATCAAATGAAATCAATAATAAACTTTTTTCTCACATTCATATCAGTCTACTTCGATTATTAATTAAACAAGACGATGATGATGGTATAACCTACGCATCGGAAATCGACATTAAAGGTATCATTGATCTTTCATTCGTCACCATGGATTATCTCACATGGCCGTATATTCTTCAATTATATGTTAATTCTCATTCACAATTGAAATATCTCTCCACACTTGTCAAACATTACCCATTCGACATTGAACTCGACGAAAAAATCGAACTCCTACTCGCTCTCTGCGATGTCGTTCTCACAACGAAAACCATCCGTCGAGAATTCGACGACACCAAACCGAAACAACACGATGACAACTGCCGACAATGCCAAAAACGTGGCGATCTCCTCTGCTGTGATCGTTGCCAAGCAACTTATCATCTCTACTGTCTTCAACCTCCGTTAACCAGCGTCCCGACAGTCGAATGGTTCTGTCCAGTTTGCATTCAAAACGAACTCGAGGGTGTTACCGACTGCATTCCACCTCGTGAACATCGGCCCTACTATCTCCGACATCGATGCATCGGTCACGATCGCGAACAACGTCGATACTGGTTCGTTTGCCGACGTTTGTTTATCGAAGACGAGTTCGGTCATGATGTTCGATATTATTCAACGATCGAACAATTCGAAGATGTTCTTCAATGTTTAGACGAACACGGGCCCGAACGATTGCTCGTCTATCGACTGCAGAAACGGTTTACTGACATCGAACGATGCATGCAATTGACGTTGAACTTTCAACGAGAGAATCTTTTCGAGAATATCAAAAGCAATTGTCAACGAATGATGAAGAATGAAGAGAATAATTGGACGGCAAGTCAACTCGATGGAATTGTCGACGAAGATTTCATTGAAAAACGAGAATTTTTTAAACTCAATAGTAAAAAACCTTTTTTCCTATCGCTCGAAGATCGTCTTCGGCACGAACACAACATCTCTTCGGACGTGCAAATCGCCGTGCCTCGTCTCTCGCACTCGGACATCGACGAACGCGTCTGGCAACGCTACGATCAATACCGTCGAAAACGAGGCAGTGGTCCTTCGTATCCTCGTAGTAATTACTACCGTGATTATTACACGGGCAACAACTACGAGGACGAGGATGGCTTCGTTTTGGATAACGAATACGATGATTTCGGTGACGATTGCTTTCAACAGGACGAACTCGATCAACCGTTTCGAAAGTACGAATATCATCGAGGAACGAGCCGAGGACGGCCGAGAGGTCGAGGCCGACCGCCACTGTACGGCCATCGGAATCAACGAGCGCCTCGAGGCGTCAATCATCTGACCACCGGTTCGTTCGCTCGACTAACGGCGCAACCAAAACCTGCCGAACAACAACAACAACAACAGCCAAGAAATAAACGAAAGCCTACGAAAATGAAATCGAATCCGGTGACGATCAACGACGACAAACCGAAACGACCGGGTAAAATCCTTCGAAGCGGCCGAATTTCGCGAAAACCTCGACGTGATTCGGAAACTGACTTCGGCTCGGACAATTCCGACGATAGCGGCGCCAAAGACAAAGAAACCGGCTCGGATGACGACGAATTTCATCTCACTAAATCAAACGATTTCGCGACATTCGCTCAAAATCAACTCCTGGCCACCAATCTCAACATCGACGATTCCGACGACGATGAAACCACATCGCCCATCGACATCGAAGACGATCTCACCTACAATAAAACCATGCTCTCGCTCATCAACAGCATGCAGCCCGGTCAAACCAGAATCGATTTCGACTGCAATTCGACCGTTCCTTCGCTCTCCAACTACGAAAATTTCTATCTCACAAATCCGCTCGCCACTCGAAAGCAAATGCTGCTCAACGAACGCGATCGTCGAGCTCATCTCGCACGAAAATTCAGCATCAATCACTCGCCAACATTCGCCTGGTACACGTCGTTGTCAAGTCCAACCATCGACTACACGTTGAACACGATCTCAGAAACGCTTCGGTTGACGCTCGTGCATTTTGAGAACACGATTCCCTATCCGTTTATGCACGCGCGATGGAAACATTTTCGGTACAATTGGGCGAAGGAATTGCTGGATTTTAAACGAGAAATGCCGTTGACAAGATTGATTTATTTGCTGTTGCAATTCGAAACTTGTATTAAGTCGATTTCGTACTTCGATTTGTTTACGGATCAAATCGGTTATTTGAAATTTCGTCGTGAAACTGAAAAAGAACGTGATGAAGCAAAGAAAGAAGAAAAAGACGCGTTGATTCGTCGGAAATTCGATGTCGAATCCATCGTTCAAAACGTTCATTTCACTCGACCATTGAAACACACGGTTTACAAACAACGTGGCGAAGAATACCGACTAACCGGCGGTCAAGGTTGGACATTCATTCGCTCCACACGACGTTCATCAACTCGCCAACGTCAAACAACAACATTCGACATCAATTCACTTCTCTCTCGACGCGAACAACAACCGAAACCCAAAGCTTCCGATCGATATCAACTCCCGATTCCTTGGACATTCACTTACGACGCCAACGTCCCACCGAATATCTTCATTCTGCCATCTCACATCATTCGACGATTAGCCCGAGGTTCGATGAGTGTCATCGATGTTCCTGGATTTTTAAATTCAAAACTCAGCGGCATCGGCACTCGTTTCGGCTGGCCGTATCCTTGCGGTCGACCGGCTATTCGAACGGCCTGGTGCTTCAAAGTACAAACCAGTTCGTCTCTCTTCGCACTCGCTCATCACGTGAAATACCTCTGGAATTGTATCCGATGGGATTTACTAACTGAAAATCTCGCTACAATCGAACACGATCCGACGACAACGATTCTCGCTAAACGAGATTCGGGGCCATACGAATCCGTGTGCGAATATTTCGTTCGCAAGACGATTCAACCGCAGACCATTGATTCGATCAATTTGCCCGTCTCGAAATCTCGAAGTCGAGGCATTCCTCCACCAACAACCAATCTCACGAGCAACCAATTAATCATCACCGAACAATGGCTGCCCGAACGGCAACTTCAACCGAGTCAAATCAAGTTGTACTATCAATGTCTTCTCGATAAATCAACGAAACGAGCCAATCCACCGAAGAAAAAGTCGTTTCTCGTTCGTGTTGCACAAGCTGAACCGCAACAGAAAACATTCTCCGTTGTCAAACTGTCCGACGGGCAGATTCTTCTCGTTCCAATTCAACAGAACGTCCCTCGGCCTCCACCACCAGCAGCAGTACCACAACCGCAACCGAAAATCGTTCAAAAACCACCGGAAATCGATCCGGTCTGCAGAGCCGTTATGCAATCGATGCTCTTTCGTATCGAACGAGCTCTTTCGTCGAGAGTCGGCCGAACCAATCTGCTCAACGAACGGATCGGTCATTTGCGAGATGAATTTCTCACTGATCGACGCAAACGTCGAACAGCTTTCATCAAACAACCGACGAAAAAGCCTCGACTCAACGATGAAAATCAACAGGCGAAAACGTGCGTCTGTCGACGAACGAATCTCGCCGAAAAATTCTTCATTCAATGTGAACTATGTTCACGATGGCTGCACGGATCATGCGCCGGTCTCACGGCTAAGAAAGCCGAAAAGATCAAAGAATATATTTGCAAAGATTGCCGATTGTTGACGGAGAAAGCCAAGGAAAGATTGTATTGTGTTTGTCAGCAACCGTATGATGAATCGGAGTTTTATATCGGTTGTGATATATGTGCCGATTGGTTGCATGGTTCTTGTGTGAAAATTACACCTGACGAAGCTGAAAAATTCGAAGTCTACGTCTGTCCGAAGTGTTCGACGGATACAAGTCAACAATTTCTCAATCATAAAGTTGATAAACAAACCAAAAACGATCTACTCAATCTCACTGAACAATTAGTAGCTCATCAAATGGCGTGGCCATTTCTCAAACCTGTCGATAGCAAAGATGTCCCGAATTATTACACAGTTATTAAAGATCCCATGGGTAAACACAATCTCTCTCTCTCTTTCACTGTATTTCAACTTTTGCTTTTAGATTTAACAACATTGAAAACGAAATTATTAAATAGTAAATTCGATACTGTATGTGATTATGTTCGTGATGTGAATAAGATCTTTAACAATTGTCGACAATTTAATCCAATTCATTCCACTTTATCACAATGTGCTAATGTTGTTGATAATACATTTCGTTCGTTATTAGAAGATTTAATGATGAAAACAAACAAATAACTGTCTGTCTGTCTCTCTCTCTCTCTCTCTCTTTCGATTCTATTTTTGTGTATTTCGCGTTTTTAGCGAAATCAATTTGTTGTATAACTATATATTTTTCTGTGTACCCTTATTCTTCGTTATAAATAAACAAGTAACGTTCATCGAGAGTCGATTCACTTGACCCTCGACTGAATGTGTCAGTGTGCACGCCTATAAAAGTTTGAACTAAAAACGATCGACTATACATATATATGATAAAATTTCACCATACATC